>Ga0209344_10001808_pt1 | contig 26122 bp, 25 predicted proteins | sample Cruoilmetagenom6_FD_187293 | JGI IMG/M metagenome (GOLD analysis project Ga0209344, IMG submission 187293) | Oil polluted marine microbial communities from Coal Oil Point, Santa Barbara, California, USA - Santa Barbara Oil Seep Sample 6 (SPAdes)... | ecosystem: Environmental > Aquatic > Marine... | reverse complement strand
CAGTGTTTTCAGGCTGATATTACCAGTAAAGCCATCGGTCACAACCACATCAACATCGCCCAGTCCCATAGCATTACCTTCAACAAAGCCTTTAAAATCTAGGTGTTCAAGGTTAGATGCCAAAAGGATATCAGCGGCTTCACGAAGCTCAACGCGGCCCTTAAGTTCTTCAACGCCTACGTTCATTAGGCCAACTGTTGGCCGATCCATGCCTCTAACGGCACGCATATAAGCAGCGCCCATCACCGAAAATTGTACAAGATTATTGGCGTCACACTCAACGTTGGCACCCAGATCCAACATACAAACTTCACCATTTTGCGAAGGCATCGTGGAAATGAGCGCTGGGCGCGTGATATTGGGCAGCATACGAAGCCCAAACTTCGCAATTGCCATCAATGCACCGGTATTACCAGCAGACACAGCAACATCCGCCTCCCCATCTTTGACAGCTTGCACAGCAAGCCCCATAGAAGACGAGCGACCATGGCGCAGCGCTTGTGATGGTTTGTCATCGGAGGTTACAATGTCATCTGTATGCACAACGGTAACATTAGCATTAAGGTTATTGTGCGCTTTCATTGCTTGGGCGATTTCAGCTTCTTTGCCGTAAACGATGAAAAAAGCGTCTGGATACTCGCGGCGAGCAGCAGAAAGGCCTTCCATAACAACAGATGGACCGAAGTCACCGCCCATTGCATCAATAGCTATTGTAACTTGTTTACTCACCTACTCGGCCCCACATAATATTTACGCCACATACTTTTAACAAACATCTATCACAAGCATCTGGGCGGTTATGCCCCGCGCGATCATGCTATCTTTTGTCTACAGTATAGAAATATACCTTAGCATCAAGTTTTGTCACGCAGTTTTGCTAATTCTGCGAAGGGATTAGGCTTTTCTATCAAAGGTTCGTTGATCGAAATATCTTTCATCTGCTCGGTTGAAAGCTCAGCGCCTTCAGCGCGTGGATATGGGTCTAAAAACAATGCAAAATACTGCGTAACCAACTCCCCAAGGTCCAAAAGGCCTTCCGCTGGATATGGCTCTAGGTCTTCACTTTCTGGAGTATAAAGGTTTTCTTCCTCTAACTCAGGTGTGATCAAATCTTCTGCTAAGAAGCGAATATTAAGATTTTCCTGCATGGTAAACGCTACAGGTTTAAGGCTAGCAATACAGGCTTGATCACCTTCTGCGCTGAGTTTACCAATCATGCTAACGCCTTTGCTACGTCCTTCGTTGAGCAGCATAACGGTTGCTTCCAGTTTGGTTAAGCTAGGAATGCCAATGCGCCCCTCAAGCGCTTTGCGCTCGCCCGCCTCTGCCATTATAGCGATCCGTTTTTCTTTTGAGCTAAGATCGTGGAAATTAATCTCACGAGAAAATTCAATAGTTGGATTGGTCATTTTATTCTCCAGCCTTAGTTTTAGGAGCAAAGTCATCTGGTTCCACAAAACCAAATGTTGCATTAATTATGGCATCATCATCATGATCAGCAAGTGTTTTAATCGCTGCTAGAGTGTAATTTTTGAGTTCAGCACTTGCACCCTCACCGCCTCTAAAGACGTTGCGGTGTAGTGCCTCTTGCAGGTCAGCATCGGGGTTAGCGCTGTTTAGTGCATCCACATAGCCTTCCTGTCGCCCAAACCAAGCCTTGCCCATTGATTTAACCTGTTTGCCAACCATCATGTCACCAACGCCCATTTCGCGCAGTGAGCGGTCCATGTCAGCGATCATCGCTTCTTGGATGTCACGCAGCAGATAACCAGTATCCGTCTTGGATGCAGTGAGGCGGTCAATCACCAGAAACATGTGCAACAGAATCATATCAAAGCGACCATCAACACTATCCGAGACACCGTAGCGCTCATAAAAGCTTGGATGGCGTGCAGCCTCCACAAGCTGGCCATAAAGCCTATATGCGGGCGTTTTATCGCGGAAATAGTCGAAAAGTTTTTTAAACATAGGAAACTCTCTTAAATAATGCCCTTACCATGCCATATTCTACTCGCAAAGTGCATCCACTTCATGGTAAAGCCACATCCGTACTTGACCTTTGCGTTTCGAAGTGGCTCTATCACGGTGTGACGATGAGCGCAATGGTCAGATGATGGCGCGCCATCAATAGTTTGATGATAAATAGGTGAACTAAAATGAATAAAGTCGCTAAAGGCGCAATACTGGTTCTTATGGCAGGCACTGCGCTTGCTGGCTGTTCAAAATCGCGCTCAGTTCGCGGCTATTATTTTGACCCAATGCTAGCTAATGAAATTCTTCCAGGCGTTGATAACCAAAGATCCGTTGCAATGACACTAGGTTCACCAACATCAATTGGCGCATGGGATGACCATACTTGGTATTATATCTCCACACAATTGCGCAATCGGCCTGTTAAGTTTGCTGAGCGCATTAACCGTCGTATCCTAGCCATTCATTTTGATGATAAGGGCGGCGTAGATGATGTAACGAATTTAGACCTATCCTCAGCATGGGAAATTAAACCTAATGAAGAGAAGACACGTACACGCGGTAAAGAGCTTAATCTCTTGCAGCAACTGTTTATGAACGTTGGTCGTTTTGCTGGTGCTGGTCAACAAGGCCAACAAGGCCCGAACGGCCCTGGACCTAACGGCTCCTAATCCACTTCAAGAATTTAAAACAAAAAAGCCTCAGTTATACACTGGGGCTTTTTTTATATCTCAGACCATGCCTTGCGTTGAAGGGTAACGTCGCAAAGCAAAAGCCCCGACCAAATTAATGATCGGGGCTTTCATGTGTTTTAGTCTAGTGACCTTTGATTAGTGCGCCAACATAGCAAGTAGCAGCAAGGCTACGATATTGGTGATCTTAATCATCGGGTTCACAGCAGGACCTGCAGTGTCTTTGTATGGGTCACCAACAGTATCACCAGTGATCGCCGCGTGGTGGGCATCAGAGCCCTTACCGCCGTGGTTACCATCTTCGATGTACTTTTTAGCGTTGTCCCATGCGCCGCCACCAGCAGTCATTGAAAGCGCAACGTATAGCCCGCCAACAATTACACCAACCAAGAGTGCACCAAGAGACGCGAAAGCTGCAGCTTGACCCGCAACCGCGTTGATTACGAAGTAAACAACGACAGGCGCCAAGACTGGAAGCAAAGATGGAATGATCATCTCTTTAATCGCAGACTTAGTAAGCAAATCAACCGCTTTAGCGTAATCAGGCTTAACGGTACCTTTAAGGATGCCAGGCTCAGAGCGGAACTGACGTCGAACTTCTTCAACGATAGCACCAGCAGCGCGGCCAACAGCCATCATGCCCATTGCACCAAACAGGTACGGCAGCAAAGCGCCGATAAGCAAACCAACAATCACATATGGATTAGAGATTGAGAAATCGACACTCATGTCTGGGAAGAAGATGCCAAGATCAGCAGTGAAGGCACCGAACAGCACAAGAGCAGCCAAACCAGCTGATGCAATCGCATAGCCTTTAGTCACCGCTTTAGTGGTGTTACCAACAGCGTCTAGAGCATCAGTGCGATCGCGCACACCTTCATCTAGCTCAGCCATCTCAGCGATACCACCGGCGTTATCAGTTACTGGACCGAAGGCATCTAGCGCTACCACAAAACCTGCAACTGCAAGCATAGTAGAACCAGCAAAACCTAGGCCAAGAACACCAGCCATTTGATAGGCTACGATGATACCAGCACAGATAAGGATCGCAGGAAGAGCTGTTGACTCGAGTGACACAGCCAAACCTTGGATTACGTTTGTACCGTGACCAGTTTCAGATGCTCTAGCGATAGAGCGCACAGGGCGATACTCAGTGGATGTGTAATACTCAGTGATCACGATGATCGCTGCTGTTACAACAAGACCCACGATACCACACCAGAAAGCGTCCATACCGGTAAAGCTAGCAGAACCATTAGGTGTCACAGTCGTTGACATACCAATGGTCGCGTCCACAGCCCAGTAAAGTGCACCAATAGAAAGCACAGCCGTTACTGCGAAGCCTTTATAAAGCGCGCCCATGATGCTGCCGCCACTTCCAAGCTTAACGAAGAAGGTACCGATGATAGAGGTTACGATGCATACGCCGCCAATAAGCAGTGGCATTAGCATTGCGTTACCCGCATCACCGCCCATGTAAAGGGCAGTTAGAACCATTGTTGCAGTGATAGTCACTACATATGTTTCAAACAAGTCAGCCGCCATACCCGCACAGTCACCAACGTTGTCGCCCACGTTATCAGCGATAACGGCAGGGTTACGAGGATCATCTTCAGGGATACCAGCTTCGATTTTACCACAAAGGTCCGCACCAACGTCAGCACCTTTAGTAAAGATACCACCGCCCAAACGCGCGAAGATGGAGATCAAAGACCCACCAAAACCAAGTGCAACGAGGCTATCAATAACCACACGGTCGTTCACTGCATAACCACCAACAACAGTGAGGTAGTAATAGTAAACAGCCACGCCTAGCAGAGCTAGGCCAGCAACGAGCATACCAGTTACAGCGCCAGCTTTAAACGCGAGGGTCAAACCCTTTTGCACGCTTTCGCTAGCAGCCTGTGTTGTACGTACGTTTGATTTTACCGAGATAAGCATCCCTACAAAACCAGCAGCACCAGACAACACTGCACCAATTGCAAAACCAACAGCTGGATATGTACCCAGCGTTAGGAAAAGCACAACAGTTACCAGCACACCAACAACAGCAATCGCTTTATATTGACGTGACAGGTAAGCGCGCGCGCCTTCTTCAATAGCAGCTGCAATTTCTTGCATTCTTTCGTTACCAGCACTCGACTTCAAAATCGAAGCACGTGTAACCACACCATAGATAACAGCAAGTAGGCCGCACCCAATGGTTACAGTTAATAAATCCATAGGTATTACTCCCCTATATTGAACATCCACGTGCAACTGACTTGCACGCCCTTATACCGTCTTGTTATTGATACCCTTACCAGAGCAAGACTAGTCGGGTACAATAGCAAGCTAAACCAAAGACGCAAGCCATCCTTGCCACTTTTTCGACAATTTATAAGCCGCAGTTACATTGGGGTTTCGCATGTTGTAGCGAAAGACGAATTTATGGGTCTTGGTGGAAGGTTGGCTCAACAGTTATGGCTTTAATGAGACGCTTATCAACCATTTGTTTTGCAACAGTTTTTAAGGCCTCTGACGTGGCACCTAAGTCTAAAAGGCTAGAGCCTTCCTGAAAAAGGTCACCCGCAACCATCCGCGCAGAAAAAGCGTCCTGAAGCGCACCTAATTTGGGCGAAACTTCATCGATACCATCCACAACGAGGTATTCAATCGTTATTCGCGTAAAGGCATTGCCGATATACTCACCATCAGCGTTTCGAATGGGAACTGCGAGAGGTTCTATTACAAGAGTAGAAAGGTCACCTACGGTAACTTCAGCGATGGGTGCAATTTCAACGGGCGCATCATCATCACCCATAAAAAAAGACATGACAAAATAGCCAGCCACAAAAAACAACAGCGCCACGATGGCAACAGCAGCCTTGTTGCTTAACCGGGGAACTCTAATGTCGGATAAATCTTGCATATTATCTCTTAACTATGAGTGAAACCTGTCTTGTTGAAATGAAGGCTTTTGCCGTCCGCGTCAAGCAGTTCCGCCCCCTCTCCTGCTGTAAGTGTACCAATGTCGGTGACAGTAATACCCACTTCGTCTGATAAATGCTGCAACGTAGCCCGTTTTGCTGGGTTAACGGCGATCAACAACTGATAGTCATCACCGCCCGTCACTGCCCATTCAAAGACCTTATCTTCGGCAAGAACATCCTGCGTCTCTTTTGAAAATGGGATTTTGTCCGCGTGCACCGTGATAGCAACACCTGAAGATTTCGCCATATGTGCCGCGTCTGCCATCAGCCCATCTGAAATATCCATCGCAGCACTAGCAACCTGCGGCAGTTTTTGGCCTAAGAGTTGTTGTGGCACAGGGTGAAGATAGCAGTTTAAAAAATGGTGATGTCCTACTTTCAACTTACCTTCACGCTGTTTTAGCCCTAACGCAGCATCACCGATTGTGCCCGTAACACACAGTAGGTCGCCTGCGCGAGCCGTGGAGCGTTTAACGCCCGTACCGCCCAGCACAGTGCCAAAGACAGTGATTGAGATAGTAAGTGGACCGTTGCCCTTAACCGTATCGCCGCCAAACAACGCTATACTATAAGCCTCTTGCATGTCACTGAGGCCTTCTACAAAACCCTCAAGCCATGTCTCATTGATGTCATCATTTAAAGAGATGCCCAACATATAACCAACGGGCTTAGCGCCTTTAGCCGCCAGATCAGACAGGTTTACGGCTAAAGCTTTTTCAGCGATATCACGTGGTGCGTCACCCTTAAAGAAATGCACATCAGCCACCAGCATATCTTTGCTGATAATCAGGTCTTGCCCCATGGGTGGTGTATAAAAAGCGGCATCATCGGTGAGACCCAAACCCGCTTCGCCCGCCAACGGCGCGAAAAAGCGGTTAATAAGGTCAAATTCACCAATCATAGAAAATTCCCGTAATTAGCTGCGGTGTTCCCTTGCAAGCTTATCAAGAATGCCGTTAACGAAGTTTGCCTCAGTACGCTCATAAAAAGCATGAGCCACATCTACATATTCGTTGATAATAACGGCGGTTGGCACGTCAGGACGCGCGATAATCTCATAGGCACCCGCGCGTAGTGTCGCACGGATCAAACGTTCTAGGCGTTTGAAAGGCCATTTTTCGTTAAGACAAGGGATGATCTTTTCGTCGATCTCTTCTTGGCGCTCAGACGCACCCTTCACGATATCTGCAAAAAGCTCAGCGTCTGCATCGGTGTATTGCTCGTCGTCAATCTCTTTACCAAGGCGGTGTTCACCGTATTCTTCAATCACCACATCTACACGTGGATCTTCAGACATCTCTAGTTGGTAAAGGGCTTGCACAGCACCTAAGCGAGCAGCGCTACGCGGGCCACCTTTTTTATTTTGGTTCTGCTGTGACATTACGCGTCCACCTCAAATGAAAGTTTTAAATCTGCCATTCGCATGGCAGCTTCGGCGGCATCCGCGCCCTTGTTCTTTTTATCCCGCGATGCACGTGCCCAAGCTTGGTCACGGTTTTCAACAGTTAAAATGCCATTACCCAGCGCCACATTATAATGGATTGCTAGATCTTGCAGCGCACGAGCGCTTTCACCGCAGACATAATCATAGTGCGTTGTCTCACCGCGGATTACCACGCCAAGTGCGATAAAACCGTCGTAAGCACCGCTTTCAGATGCAAACTTAATAGCCGCAGGGATCTCAAGAGCGCCAGGCACTTCAAGACGGTCCGCACTGCAGCCAGCAGCCTCAAGTGCTTCACTAGCGCCTGCTGCCATTTCATCGGCGAAGTCATCGTAAAAACGGGCTTCAACGATAAGATAATGTCCGTTGCTCATCTCGATTCCTTTTGTTTGACGCTTATGCGTCTGGGATAGCGCGGTGTTCTACAATAGATAGGCCGTAACCTTCAAGCCCTATTACTTGGGCATGAGTATTTGATACTAGGATCATGTTTTTAACACCCAAATCCAACATAATTTGCGCGCCGTAACCAATATTACGGATAACCGTGTCTTGGTCGGTGCTTGCTTCGCCCTTATGTTGCGCTATCACTTCATGCAAAGATCGTGAATAAGCCCCTTTGAACAAAACAACAGCACCTCTGCCCTCTTGTTCGATTATATCCATCGCGCGGGTAAGCTGCCCAGTACGGGGACTATCTTCATCCATGATGTCTTGAAACGGGTTCAGCACATGCATCCGCACATGAACCGGGTCGTCTCCGCTCGGGTCACCGTGGACCAGCGCGAAGCTCTCAGTTTGATCAACCTCTGAGGTGTAAACCCGAACCGTCCACTCTTTACCGTTTTTACGGGTTATGGCTGTTTCTTCAGTGAGGTTTACCAGTTTATCATTTTTCAAGCGGTAAGCGATCAGGTCGCGAATGGTCGCAACCTTCAAATTATGTTCTTTGGCGAACTCTACCAAATCAGGCAGACGTGCCATCGTGCCATCGTCTTTCATGATCTCACAGATCACCGCAGATGGGTTCAAGCCCGCTAGGCGCGAGATATCAACAGACGCTTCGGTGTGGCCTGCGCGTACAAGCACACCGCCGTCTTCCGCTTTAAGTGGAAATACATGGCCAGGCGTTGCCAAGTCGTGCTTGCCTTTGCTGCTATCAATTGCCACAGCAATGGTGTGAGCGCGGTCAGCGGCTGAAATACCAGTTGTTACGCCTTCGATAGCCTCAATTGACACGGTGAAAGCCGTTTTATTGCGGCTTTTGTTGTCGAGACTCATCATAGGTAGGCCAAGCTCTTCCAAACGATCACTGGTCATGGTCAGGCAAATAAGACCGCGACCAAAGCGCGCCATAAAGTTCACAGCGTCAGGCGTTGCCATCTGTGCAGGGATAATAAGATCCCCTTCATTTTCGCGGTCTTCATCGTCCACCAGAATGAACATCCGTCCATTACGAGCTTCTTCAATGACCTCTTCAATAGGAGACAAAAAACGGTTAGGCATGAACTATCCTTTAAAAGCAGTATCTTGTAGGCGTGCAACATAGCGCGCTAAAATATCGAACTCAACGTTAACCCGCTCGCCGAGCGATACTGTGTGAAAGCTTGTCACGCTCTGAGTATGCGGTATTAAATTGATTGAAAGCGTCGTTCCCTCAATGCTATCTTGAACCGTGTTTACCGTAAGCGATGTACCGTTTATAGCTGCACTACCCTTAGCAACCAACAGGTGGCCAAAGTCTTTTGGCACAGTAATGTCCATGGTGAGACTATCATTTTCAGGGGTGAGAGCAGCGATTACGCCAACGCAGTCCACATGACCCGTTACGATGTGTCCGCCCATTTCATCACCAAGCTTTAATGAGCGCTCAAGGTTAATGCTTTTGCCTGCTTGCCAATCCCCAACAGCCGTACAGCGCAAGGTCTCATCAGAGACGTCCGCTGCAAACCAGCCCTCGCCTTTGTCGACAACCGTTAGGCAAACACCTGCGCAGGCGATAGACGCACCCATCGCAACAGCAGAGGTATCATAGGCGGTTTCGATCACAACACGCGTGTCACCACTGCGCTCAACCAACCGAATTTGCCCTACATCTGTGATAATGCCTGTAAACATAATCAGTCCTCTTTGCTTTCTTCTCGCGTAAAACGCTCTAGGCGATCGCTGCCAACGTCTTGGCCTACGGTATGCGCGAATACGGCGCGTGGGGCAAGCCCCATTTGATCGAAAACCGCAATAACGCCACTTAAATCATCATGATCTGAGCCATCAGCTCTAAACCACATCAAATCATCTGCCATATCGGCTTCCATAAAGGCGCTATGGACCTTGGCACCACCCTCAACTAGCACGCGGGTTAAGCCCTCGTTAGCCAGTAGTGCAGCGACCTCAATCATATTACGGCAATCAGAAACGGTTATAACGCGTACACCCTGCTTCCTAAGCTCTAAAAGGTTATCATTTTCAGTTGCTGTAATAAGCCACGTGGGAGCGTTACGCGCTGTCACCGCGAGCTTGCTGCTGGCCGGAAGCTGACCCTGACTATCCATCACGATGCGAATAGGTGAACAATCCTCAAGGCCTTCTAGGCGGCAATCAAGCGACGGATCATCCGTGAGAACTGTGCTTATACCAACCAAAATAGCATCGTGAGTTGCGCGCAGCATGTGACCAACATCACGTGCTTCGTCGCCAGTGATCCAGCGGTCAGCACCGTCTCGTGTTTCCATTGAACCATCAGGCCGCGTCGCAACCTTTAGTGTAAACATCGGCCGTGCTTTCGTAATACGAGAAAAGAAACCACGATTGAGTGATAAAGCCTCAGCCTCGCGCACGCCCACGACAACTTCAATGCCTGCACTCCGCAATATCTCAGCACCGCGGCCTTCAACGCGCGGATCTGGGTCAGCAATGGCAATAACAACCCTTGCAACACCAGCAGCGACCAGCGCTTCTGCACAAGGGCCCGTTTCACCGTGATGGGCACAAGGTTCTAAGGTGACATAAGCTGTGGCACCATTTGCTGCTTTGCCAGCCGCTTCTAATGCAATAGTTTCAGCGTGGGGACGACCACTTGGCTGGGTCCATCCTCTGCCAACAATAACATCGTCCCTGACCAACACGCAGCCGACAGCAGGATTAGGCGCAACCCGGCCTAGCCCTCGCCTAGCCAACATCAAAGCATGATGCATGAAGCGCTGGTCAATGTCGGTCATTTCAGTCAAATGATTTACTCGAGCCAAATGGTTTATTCGAGGGTGTCCTCTTCGGAAAGTTTTCCGAGGAATTTTTTGAAGTCATCAACTTCGCGGAAGTTACGATAAACAGAGGCGTAACGCACATAGGCCACATCATCCAGTGATGCCAAACCTTCCATGACCAACTGGCCAATGGTTTCAGATGTAATGTCGCTGTCACCCATAGATTCTAAGCGACGCACGATACCATTGATCATACGTTCTACCTGATCAGGGTCGATTGGGCGTTTTCTGAGAGAAATATCCAGAGAGCGAAGCAATTTATCACGGTCAAACGGCACACGACGTCCGTTCTTTTTCAACACATTTAGCTCGCGTAACTGCACCCGCTCGAAGGTTGTAAAGCGCGCTCCGCAACCCGAACAAGCCCTGCGACGACGGATCGATGACCGGTCGTCTGTGGGACGTGAATCTTTAACTTGAGTATCTTCATTACCGCAAAATGGACAGCGCATCTTTTACCCCTAAGACACTAAATGTGGATCAAAATAGTTTCAAACACACATTATAGCGTTCGAAACCATTTGCAATCAATTAAAGCAATTCACTGTAAATTGGGAACTGCTCGCATAAACCTAAGACCTTTTCACGCATCGCAGCTTCTGCGGCACTATTGTCATCTGGGTTGGCGGCTAAGCTGTCGATCACTTCAGTAATCCAGTCGCCAATCATCTCAAACTCAGCCACACCAAAACCGCGGGTCGTGCCCGCTGGTGTACCTAAGCGAATACCTGAGGTAACCATAGGCGGTGCTGGATCAAACGGCACACCGTTTTTGTTACAAGTAATGTAGGAATGTTCGAGCGTTTCATCGGCGGCTTTACCAGTAATACCTTTAGGACGGAGGTCCACTAGGATCACATGCGTGTCGGTGCCGCCAGAGACGATATCAAAGCCATTACGTTCCAAACGAGCTGCAAGCGCCTTCGCGTTGGTCACAACCTGTGCCGCATATTCCTTAAACTCAGGGCGTAGTGCTTCACCGAAAGCAACTGCTTTAGCTGCGATCACATGCATAAGCGGACCGCCTTGCAAACCAGGAAACACTGCAGAATTAAACTTTTTACCAAGATCAACGTTGTTGGATAGGATCATGCCACCACGAGGCCCTCGGAGTGTCTTGTGGGTTGTTGTTGTCACAACGTCAGCAAAACTAAGTGGGTTTTCATGCTGTCCGCCAGCAACTAAGCCAGCAAAGTGTGCCATATCAACAAAAAGATAAGCCCCTACTTTGTCAGCGATCTCGCGAAAACGAGCAAAATTGATCGCACGAGGATAGGCTGAGCCACCCGCAATGATGATCGTTGGCTTATGCTCAACAGCTAGTGCCTCAACTTCATCATAGTTGATAAGTGCTGTGTCAGCGTCAACGCCGTACTGTACTGCATTGAACCATTTACCAGACTGTGCTGGCCTCGCGCCGTGAGTGAGGTGACCACCTGCATCCAAGCTCATGCCCAAAATTGTATCACCTGGTTTTGCTAGCGCTAGCATCACTGCACCGTTGGCTTGTGCCCCCGAGTGTGGTTGCACATTAACGTAAGCAGCACCGAACAGTTCTTTAGCGCGGTCAATTGCCAAGCTCTCAGCAACATCAACAAAGGCACAGCCTTGATAGTAGCGACGACCCGGGTAGCCCTCAGCATATTTGTTGGTAAGTACAGAGCCTTGCGCCTCAAGAACAGCACGTGAGACAATGTTTTCAGATGCGATCAATTCGATCTGTGTTTGTTGACGCTTTAACTCACCTCTAATGGAGCCAACTAGCGCTGGATCTGTGTCTGATAAACTTGCAGTGAAAAAACCATCTTGGGTAAACTGTGACATGTGGGGTAATCCCTAATAATTAGCCATGCGGCTTACTAATAATTTACCAGAGCTGCGATGCAGCCTGATCGTGATATTTAAAGTTTTCTATCGTTAGTCGGAGAGCATTGCAACGCGTCGTTGATGACGGTCACCTTCGAAGGCGGTATTTAAGAACGCATTTAGGCAATCGCGCGCCGTTTCTTCACCGATTAATCGCGCCCCTAATGCCAGTACATTAGCATCGTTATGTTGCCGTGAGAGCCTTGCTGACAGGCCATCTTGGACTAAGGCTGCGCGCACCGCTGGATTACGATTTGCCGCAATTGATATTCCAATTCCCGAGCCACAAATTACTACGCCGCGCGCTACTTTATTTGTAGCGATTGCATCACCCATTGCACGCCCATAATCTGGGTAATCTACCGACTCAGTATTAAAGGGGCCAAGATCAAGGACACCGTAGCCTGCTGTCTCCAGTTCAGCCTTGATAAATTCTTTCATATCAAAGCCCGCATGATCGCTCGCAACTGCAATAATTTCGTTAGTCATACATTCACCCTAAATCGCTGTTTCACTCGTGTGAAAATTACATTCAATTGTTTGGCATGCCTTACGGTCGATTACCATATATTTTTTCGGAAGTAATTTTGATCGTGATTATAGCTATGATTTGTGGTTAAGCCGCGCGTTTCAGGTTTAACCTCTCCCAAATCACATTAAGTGCCCTAACAAGAGCTTCCAACATCGCGTCGTTGTGGAGAGGTCCTGGGGTGAAACGCAGACGTTCAGTGCCTTTTGGCACAGTTGGATAGTTAATTGGCTGCACGTAGAGCCCGTATTCATCCATTAAAATGTCTGATGCTTCTTTACAGAGCACAGGATCACCAATGAACAGCGGTACGATATGGCTAGCAGACGGCATCACTGGTAAGCCTTTTTCTATCATCATATCTTTAAGTTTTTGTGCACGTTCCTGCTGGCTTTCACGCTCTGTTGCACTCTCTTTTAAATGCTGAACGCTGGCAAGTGCGCCCGCTGCCAGCACTGGTGAAAGTGCAGTGGTAAAAATAAAGCCGGGCGCGAAACTGCGCACCACATCAATTAATTTTTTGCTGGCGGTGATATAACCACCCATCACCCCGTAAGCCTTACCCAGAGTACCTTCTATGACATCAACACGTTCTGCGACACCGTCACGTTCCGAGATGCCTCCGCCGTGCGCGCCGTACATTCCAACTGCATGCACTTCATCAAGGTATGTGATTGCACCGTATTTTTCTGCAAGATCACAGATTGCACCAATGGGCGCAATGTCGCCCTCCATGGAATAGACGGATTCGAATGCAATAAGCTTTGCAGCGTCCTTAGGAGCCTCCGCCAAAAGTCGCTCTAAATCTTCGAGGTCATTATGTTTGAATATATGCTTTTCTGCGCCCGATTGACGAATACCTTGGATCATTGACGCATGATTATAAGCGTCTGAATATACGATGCAGTTTGGCAAGAGCTTTGCGAGCGTAGAAAGCGTCGCTTCATTAGACACATAACCAGAGGTAAACAGTAATGCCGCTTCTTTTTTGTGAAGGTCAGCTAGTTCAGTCTCGAGTTGAACATGATAGTGGTTAGTGCCACCGATGTTGCGTGTGCCCCCAGCGCCAGCGCCCGTTTCATCCAGCGCTGCATGCATAGCATCTAGAACTTTAGGATGTTGGCCCATGCCAAGATAATCATTAGAACACCAAACGGTTATACTACGCGCATTATCGCCGCCCTCATAGCGGTTCGCACGAGGGAAATTACCCTTTTCACGCATTAACTCTGCAAAAACACGATAACGACCCTCTTCACGGATCGCGTCGAGTGCATCTGCAAAAATTTCCTCGTAATCCATGTTAAATCTGTTCCCTGCGGTGACATCTAATAATTGGCATCTAAATAGCCTTTATATGAGAAACGGTCCATAGACATTTTGCCACTGATGATAATATTTGTCTGATTTTTGATTTAAGCATAGATAGCAAAAACAAAAAAGGAGCCAAAAGGCCCCTTTTTCATAGTCTGGTCTTGACGACCGTCTGGATATCAGGATTTAGAAAGCGAACCGAAGCTTATCGGTCCAGTAGCGCTCCAGATTTCGCAAATTACGTTTAAGAGCTTTCAAGCTATCCGCATCGATTAGCTCATCTGCCATCATCTCATCCATATGGGTTTGATAAAGAGTAGATATGGTCTTGTGGATTTCATAGCCTTTGTCAGTAAGCGAAATACGGACTGCGCGGCGGTCATGCTCACTGCGCTCATGACAAAGATAACCCATCTCCACCAACTTCTTTAAGTTATAGCTAACGTTAGAGCCCTGATAATAACCGCGGGTCTTTAACTCACCCGCTGTCATTTCATGCTCACCAATATTATGGATCAATAACGCTTGCACAGGATTAAGGTCCGCACGGTCAATAGATTCCATATGATCTTTAATCACATCAAGCAATCTCCGGTGCAAACGCTCAACCAATCCTAGGACATCCAAAAACATCGCAGATGGGTCTTTAAAGTTATATTCGTTCATTTTTCTTACCTTTTAAGTCCTTCGTTGCAAAAATTATATGAAAATTATACCTAATAATCAAGACAAAAGTGATTTATAACCAAATTTAGTGCAAAATTTACCAAAAAATACAGGCTTCGTGCATAAATATAGTCCAAAATTATGCCTAATTTTACATATTTCATCATAAAATCCCTTATTCACACTATTCTTATTATTAAATCTATAGAATAGTCGGTGACAAAAGATTAAGACCTCAGTAGTATCTCGCAAAATTCGGGTTTATCCCCCAGCTCTAAAACCATTAAGGATTTACCATGGTCGCTGAATTCCCAAATAGCCGTTTACGTCGCCCCCGCGCGAGTGATTGGTCACGGCGCATGATGCGTGAGACTACTCTCACCGTGGATGATCTCATTCTGCCTATGTTTATTATAGTAGGCTCTAATGAACGGGAGACTGTAGCTTCCATGCCCGGCGTCGAGAGACTGAGCGTTGACCTACTTGTGGAAGAAGTGAAAGAAATTGCTGCACTCGGCATTCCTGCTATTGCACTGTTTCCTTCCACACCCAGCGATAAACGTTCCTCACGCGGGTCTGAAGCACTAAACGAAGACAACCTCATCAATACGGCCATGCGCGCCATCAAGGCCGCTGACATTGATATTGGTATTATCGCAGATGTCGCGTTAGACCCATACACCAACCATGGTCAAGATGGTATTGTGCGGGACGGCCTAGTCCAAAATGACGAAACGCTTGAAGTTCTGGTACAGCAGGCAATTGTGCAAGCAACGGCTGGCGCCGACATCATCGCACCCAGCGATATGATGGACGGCCGCGTGGCTGCCATTAGACATGGCTTAGATCAGGCTGGCTATGAACATGTACAGATCATGAGCTATGCAGCCAAGTATGCCTCATCTTATTATGGCCCCTTCCGCGATGCTGTGGGCGCAACGGGTGTTCTCAAAGGCGATAAGAAAACGTATCAAATGGACCCGGCTAACACCGATGAGGCCATGCGGGAGATCGAACAAGACCTTAATGAAGGTGCAGACAGCATTATCGTTAAGCCTGGCATGCCCTACCTTGATGTGGTGCGTAGAGCCAAAGATCAGTTCGGCGCACCAACCTTTGCTTATCAGGTAAGTGGGGAATATGCGATGATCTGTGCTGCCGCACAAAATGGCTGGTTAGACCGTGATGCTGCAATATTAGAGGCACTTTTAGCCTTTAAACGCGCAGGTGCTGATGGAATTATCACTTATTTTGCCAAAGACGTCGCTGAAATACTGAATAATTCTTAATATTTACCAGATGTTAAGAAGTTAAAGTGTAGCATTTAAGCCTAATATTTTGACTATACTTTGAAATTTAGGGGCGAATGTTATGTTTAATGGGGAGCAGCAGCAGTTTAAAGCGTTTGTACGAACATTTTTTGACATGCCACGGCATGAAAATGGCCTACCTATTCGCTCTCACTTCCAACCTATGCAGCACACGCATCTATTACCCTGGCTGTCTATCGCTGAATGGCATGATAATAGCTCCCTTACCCTCAAGCTTCTTGGCGAAAAATTACGGATAGTCACCGGCGGAGCAGCTATTGGTACCAACGTTTACGATATATATGATGAAAATAACCTCAAGACATTTAGGGAACTTCACAGTGCTGCTGTGAACACACCATTTATCTACAAACTTATCCGTAATGTCACTAAAAGTGACGGCACACACCTAATAACCACCAGCTATTCCATTCCCACCACAACTGAGGACGGCAAACGGTTCTTTTTATATACTCTTATGCACATAGATGGGCTTGAAAAGGTGTTAGAAGATGACAGCCACTGGGAAAATGTTTCCCTCGGTGAAAAGATTTATCTGGTGGACATGGGTGCTGGCATTCCAAAAGACATAACGTTTAGTGCAGAAATAGAAAAATTATAGCTGGCACAAAATCAAAGCGGACGTCCTGTCGACAATGACTTGATAATACCTCTGAACGTTGCCACGTCTTGTGCAGAGAGTTCCATATTTTGCAATAAGTTACGCAGCATTCTCACCTGTGTATCACGTCGCCCTGCACTCCTGAAATAACCGTGCTGTTCAAGCTCTTTCTCAAGCTGCTCCATTAAACCAACGAGTAGTTCTTTGGGCGCTTTTCCCTCTAGGTATGCTGACTGATACTGCGGTGTTACGTCTTTATCTTGATACCATTCATAGGCGAAAAGGATCACCGCCTGTGCTAGATTTAAACTGGAAAATTTAGGATTTACTGGCACTGTCAAAACCGTGTCTGCAAGTGCTACATCATCATTGGTAAGGCCACTACGCTCTGGGCCAAACAAAATACCAACGCGTCCCTCAGCCTTTTCTAAAAGATTAATAGCACCAACCGCCTCAGCTGGTGTAGCAACTGGTTTTGGCATATCACGGTCACGTACCGTCGTTGCATAAACCATCACGCAGTCCGCTACCGCTTCTTCAACCGTGTCAAACAGTTCTGCGCCGTCTAAAACGTCATCAGCACCTGCAGCACTTGGCCCCGCGTTCGGGTTTGGCCAACCGTCACGCGGCGCGACAATACGCAGGTTAGATAGCCCAAAATTGAGCATCGCCCGCGCAGTTTTGCCGATGTTTTCACCGAGCTGCGGGCGAACAAGAATAATGATAGGTTGTGGACGATCCGTCATGGCTTATTTCCGACGCCAGGTGGTGCCAGATGCACTGTCTTCCAGCACAATACCAGCGGCTGTTAGTTGATCACGAATTTCATCGGAGCGGGCAAAATCACGACCCGCTTTCGCATCAGCGCGTTCAGCTATCAGTGCATCAATTTCTGCTGCACTCAAATCGCCCGTATCTGCTTGAAACCACTCAGTGTTGCTATGCGTCAATACGCCCATAAACTGTGCCCCAGCTTTGAGCTCAGCAGCTGTTTCAGCGCCCGCAAGTGCGTCTAAGGCAGACAGCGCCTTCGGTGTATTCAAATCATCACTAAGTGCTTCAATAACGCTCTTCGGCACGATGTTAGCCGCCTCAACACCGTCCGTTAGGCGGTACCAGCGATCAAGTCGCGTGCGTTGCTCTTTTACAGAAGCATGAGAAAAATCAACAGGTTGCCTGTAGTGCGCATTCAAAAGAGATAGGCGCAGCGCCTCCCCAGGATGCTCATTGATGAGATCATGCACCGTATGGAAATTACCCAGTGACTTTGACATTTTTTCGCCGTCTACCGTCAAGTATCCATTGTGCATCCAATAGTTCACAAAGCTATGACCGTGCGAGCATTCGCTCTGTGCAATTTCATTTTCATGGTGCGGGAAGATCAAGTCTTGTCCGCCACCGTGAATATCGATGGCCTCACCCAAGTGCTTCTCAATCATGCAAGAACATTCGATGTGCCAACCCGGTCGGCCGCGACCCCAAGGGCTATCCCAACCTACTTGTTCATCCGTGGATGGTTTCCACAGTACAAAATCCGCTGGGTCATTTTTGATCGTCGCAACTTCAACCCGCGCACCAGCAACAAGCTCGTCCCGCGTGTGACGAGACAAAGCACCGTAATGCTCCATAGACTGAACAGAAAACAACACATGACCTTCAGCTTCGTAGGCATGGCCTTTTTCAATTAGCTCTGCTGTCATCGCGATCATTTCAGGCAGATGCTCGGTAGCACGCGGCTGAAGTGACGGTGCCATTGCGCCGAGCGTTGCCATATCTTCTTCATAAACTCGCGAAAACTTATTGGTGATATCCGTAATGCTGACCCCTTCAGCATCGGCGCGGTCCATAATTTTATCATCAATATCAGTAAAATTACGCGCATATGTCACATGTGCGTCTCCGTAGGTAAGGCGAAGCAGACGGTATAGCATATCAAACACAATAACCGGACGCGCATTGCCGATGTGGGCAAAGTCATAGACCGTTGGTCCACACACATACATGCGAACATTTTTAGGATCTATGGGTTCGAAAACCTCTTTTTTACGGCTTAGCGTATTGTGAAGCTTAATCGTCATGATGCGCTGCCCTCAAGCCGTGCGATTACACGGTCGCGGCCTATAAGCGGCAAGAGCGTGCCCATATCAGGTCCGTGATCCTGCCCCGTAAGTGCCTGACGCAGTGGCATAAATAACTCTCTACCCTTCGCACCAGTGCCTTCTTTTACTGCTGCTGTCCATGCTTTCCAACTAGTGCCATCGAGCGTGCCCTCTGGTAGCAAGTCTTTCGCTTTTGCGATAAAATCAGCATTACCAATAACTGGTGTTACGGGGCCGTTTACGATGGCGTACCAATCGTTAAGGTCTGAAAATTTCTTCAAATTAGGACGCACCGCGTTCCAAAAAACCTCATCAACTCCGTCCAGTGTGATGCGGTCACTAACCATGTCATAGGGCGTTTCATGTAAAATTTTCGCGTTTAAAAGCTCAAGCTCAGCGGGGTCCAGCTTTGCCACAGCCCTGCCAAATTTTGAGAAGGCAAAACCTTCCACTAGCGCATCCACTTTAACGAACGGCTCAATCGGTTCGCTAGTGCCAAGACGTGCGAGCAACGACACGATAGACATAGGCTCAATGCCCATTTCTTCGCGCTGCTCTTTAATAGACATCGTACCAAGGCGCTTTGAAAGCCCTTCGCCGCTTTTACCTGTAAGCAGGGCGAAGTGCGCCATCTCAGGTGTGGTGCCGCCAAGCATTTCAAAAATTTGCGTTTGTACCGCTGAGTTGGTCACATGGTCTTCACCGCGCACAATGTGCGTAATGCCGTAATCAACATCATCCACAACAGACGGTAATGTATAAAGATAACTGCCATCTCCGCGCACCAAAATTGGGTCAGAGAGCGATTCCATATCAATGGAGACCTCACCGCGGATCAAATCCGTCCAAACAACCCTTGCTGGTGTATTGAGCTTAAAGCGCCAGTGGGCAGATCGCCCTTCCGCTTCAAAAGCCGCTTTTTCTGCGTCCGTTAGCGTGAGGCCAGCGCGATCATAAACCGGTGGTAAGCCGCGGTTCATTTGGATCTTACGCTTCATATCCAACTCTTCAGGGGTTTCATAACACGCGTAAAGGCGCCCAGCAGCCTTAAGGTCAGACACAACGCTATCGTAGCGCTCAAAGCGGTCACTTTGATTAAAGGTGTTGTCAAAGTTCAAGCCCAGCCACTTAAGATCATCTTTGGCTTGGTTTTCGTATTCTTTGGTGGAGCGTACTGTATCCGTATCATCCACACGCAAAATAAACTCACCACCTTGCTGCTTGGCAAACAGCCAGTTTACTAGCGCGGCGCGGATGTTACCAACATGCAAAAGCCCTGTGGGCGATGGTGCAAAACGTACTTTAACGGTCATTTTATTATTCCACTCTCACGATTTTCGCGCACTGCGAAAACCATTGGTAATTGGGTATCGTCGATCGCGTCCAAAATTGCGCTGTGTGATCTTCACACCAGGCGGTGATTGACGACGTTTATATTCCGCGATGTACAGCAGGTGCTCGATCCGCGCAACCTCTTCTGCAGAGTGCCCGCGCGCTATTACATCTTTGGCCGACATTTCACGGTCCACAAGGCACTCAAGCATGTCATCCAGTGCATCATATGGCGGCAGGCTGTCTTCATCCTTCTGGTCTTCACGAAGCTCAGCTGTCGGTGGTTTGGTGATAATATTTTCAGGAATAACCATGCCTTCACGACCTAGTCCGTCCACTGGCAGGTTTTTATTCCGCCAATGGCAAAGCGCGAAACACATTGTTTTATATACATCTTTCAACACGGAGTATCCGCCGCACATATCACCGTAAAGCGTTGCATAGCCCACGGACATCTCAGACTTATTGCCTGTGGTTAGCACCATGCGGCCAAATTTGTTAGACAGTGACATTAATATAAGCCCGCGCAAACGCGACTGAATATTCTCTTCTGTGGTGTCGGCCTCTGTGCCTTCAAAAGCATCGCCTAGCATGGTGTCAAACGCGTCCACACCCGGCTTAATCGCGATACTTGTGTAGTTAACGCCCAGCGCCTCAGCGCATTCGTCCGCGTCGGTTAGCGATTCTCCTGTTGTGAAACGGCTCGGCATCATCACACAGTCAACACGGTCAGGCCCCAAAGCATCCACAGCCACCGCAGCAGATAACGCACTATCCACCCCACCAGACAGGCCAATAAGCACGCCAGGAAAGTGGTTTTTCTCAACATAATCTTTAAGGCCCAAAACCATGGCTTGGTATACTTCTGCAAGTTCATCAAACTGTTTAGCTTGTTGCTCACTAACGCATACCCAACCATCCGCTTGCTTTTCAAAGCTAACCATTTGCTCTACTTCAGCGAAAGCCTCGAGCTTAACTGGCGTTTGACCGTCCGCGTTCATCACAAAACTGGCACCGTCGAACACCAGTTCGTCTTGGCCTGCAATTTGGTTTGCAAACACAAGCGGCAAGCCCGTCTCACGCACACGGTCCGCAGCATTATCAAGCCGTACTTGTTCCTTATTCAGTTCGTATGGGCTACAGGTCGGTACTAGCAAAATTTCTGCACCCCCATCTTTAAGCTGCGCGCTAGAAGCCTCAAACCACATATCTTCACAAATCATTACACCAAGCGAGACCCCGCGAAAATTCATAGGGCTGGTAGCGTCTGTCGCGGTGCTAAACACACGTTTTTCGTCAAACACGCCGTAGTTGGGCAGTTCACGCTTGTAGCGAATGCCTTTAACTTCACCGCCGTCAAGCAAAATCACCGCGTTATATAGCGCGTCGCCGTCATGCCAACAACTGCCAACAATAAGGCCTGGGGCGTCAGCGTCAGTGGTCAGCAAAGCTAGCCTCTCAACAGTTGCCATCGCTTCACGCTGGAAAAATGGTTTCAACACCAAGTCCTCTGGCGGATAGCCAATCACCGACATTTCAGGGGTTAACACAAGGTCAGCACCGTCCGCACGCGCACGCGCGTAGACCGCCGAAATGCGCTCGGCATTTTTAGCGATTGCCCCTACGGTTGGGTTCATTTGAACAATGGATATGTTGAGCGTGTCAGTCATGTCAGCTTTTTAACCTGTAAAACATTGGGGAACAACAGAAAACGGGCAGAGTTTCCTCCGCCCGTTCAATTAAACAATATGTTGCTTATCTACTCGGCGGCTTCACTAGCCTGTGCGAGGCGCTCTTCCTTCAGACCTTCAGCCACAAGGAACGCCAGTTCGATAGCCTGTCCAGCGTTGAGACGTGGGTCACAGTGAGTGTGATAGCGGCTTGCTAGCCCCTCTTCTGTGATGTCCACAGCACCGCCCGTACACTCGGTCACATCTTGACCTGTAAGCTCTAGGTGGATACCGCCAGCCCAAGTGCCTGCCGCTTTGTGCGCCGCAAAAAAGCCAGTAACCTCTTTGATCACTAAGTCAAACGGGCGCGTTTTATAGCCATTGCTAGCTTTCACTGTGTTGCCGTGCATCGGGTCACAAGACCAAACAACGTTTTTACCCGCATCGCGAACTTTTTCAAGAAGTGGCGGCAGATACTGGCTAATTTTATCAGCGCCAAAACGCGTAATCAGAGTCAAACGACCTGGCTCGTTTTCTGGATTCAAAATATCAATTAGCTCAAGTAGCTCGTCAGGGTCGGTGGTTGGGCCTACTTTTGTGGCAATTGGGTTGCCAATTCCGCGCATGAACTCAACATGTGCACCCTCAGGCTGACGGGTTCTATCACCAATCCATAACATGTGTGCGCTGGTATCATACCACTCGTCAGACGTACTATCCACCCGGGTTAGCGCCTGCTCATAACCTAGCAAGAGAGCCTCATGCGAAGTATAAAAGTCCGTACCGTGCAACTGGCCAACACTTTCAGGGTCAACGCCGCAGGCCTGCATAAAGGCAAGCGCATCGCCGATACGATCAGCAAGCTCGCTATACTTCTTTGATGTTTTATTGGACGTCACAAAATCAAGGTTCCAGCGGTGCACTTCCATTAGGTTGGCATAGCCACCTGAGGAAAAAGCACGTAGCAAATTAAGTGTTGAAGCAGCCTGTGAGTATGCCTTCAACATGCGATCAGGGTCTGGAACACGTTTTTCTTCGGTAAAGCCAATACCGTTAATGATATCACCGCGGTAGCTAGGCAGCTCTACACCATCAATGGTCTCTGTGTCAGCGCTGCGTGGCTTAGCAAATTGACCTGCTAAACGCCCCACTTTAACCACTGGGCAGTTAGCCGCGTAAGTCAAGACCACTGCCATTTGCAGCAACACACGGAATGTGTCACGAATGTTATTTGGATGAAACTCTGCAAAGCTCTCGGCGCAGTCGCCGCCTTGTAGTAAAAAGGCTTTTCCCGCACAAACATCAGCCAATTGGCTTTTCAGCCGACGAGCTTCACCCGCAAATACAAGCGGTGGATAGTTGCTAAGCTCGGCTTCAGTTGCCGCAAGCTTATCTTGATTGGGGTATGTCGGCAATTGGACAACGGGGAAATCTTTCCAACTATCGGGGCGCCAGTTACTCATAATTTATTCAGTTCTTTTTATCTGTTCTTGGGGGGCCAAGAAATTGTTTCAATTGTAATGATCTTGCGCATGACTTACCGCCTACGCAACTTCTGGTCTCTGTGTATAGGAAGCTTTGTCTTCTCACAAGCCAAAAACTCTAGAAATGCTATATTTTATAAGGTTGTCGCTAAATTACCGCAGTCGGCTATTTCTTTTGTTTAGCGCGCCTAAAACGTGCGGCCCAGCCAGCCTTCTCTTGCTGGTCTGCTCGGGTCACTGCGAGGGCATCAGCTTCCACCTTACCGGTAATAACAGACCCTGCGCCTACAATAGCACCGTCACCTATGGTTACAGGAGCCACAAGCGAGCTGTTGGAGCCAATGAAGGCCCCCGCGCCGATATCGGTTTTATACTTGTTAAAACCGTCATAATTACAGGTGATTGTGCCCGCACCGATGTTAGCTTTTTCGCCAATGCGTGCATCACCAATATAGGTAAAGTGATTGACCTTGGCTCCAGCTTCGATGGTGGATTTTTTCACCTCGACATAGTTACCAATTTTAGCGCCCTCTTCAACCACAGCACCAGGGCGAAGCCTTGCGAAAGGACCGATTTTAGTATCTTTACCAACACTCGCGCCCTCAAGATGAGAAAACGCATAGATGGTTGCACCGTCTGCCACGCTGACATTTGGACCAAACACCACATTGGGCTCAATCATCACATCACGACCTATGACCGTGTCATAATTTAAAAACACACTATCTGGGTCGGTCATAGTGACACCGCCGTCCATCGCAGCTTTTCTGGCACGTTTTTGAAATATCTTTTCAGCGTCTGCAAGCTCAGCGCGGGAGTTTACGCCCATCACTTCTTCTTCAGAGGTTTCTACAACCGCCACGCCTAGCCCGCGACCACGTGCCACTGCCACAAGATCGGTTAAATAATATTCTTCAGCGGCGTTTTTATTGTCCACATCATCGAGCAAAGAGAATAACAGGCTGTTATCCACGCACATAATACCGCTATTGCACAGCGTGATAGCGCGCTCGTCATCGCTGGCGTCTTTAAATTCGACAATGCTTTGTAAGCTACCATCCTCGTTGGTCACCAAGCGTCCGTATGCCGCAGCCTCATTAGGCGTAAAGCCAAGCACAACGGCTGCGACAGACTTATCGCGGCGAACGCGGATCATTTCTTGTAAGGTTTCTGCACGGATAAGCGGGACATCGCCGTATAAAATAAGCGTGTCACCGTCCATATCTTCCATCGCCGCTCGTCCGCAAATCACCGCATGGCCTGTACCAAGCTGTGGCTCTTGCAGCGCAAATTCTGCGCCCTCTACAGCCACTTCCACCTGATCACGCCCCGCGCCAACAATAACCACCTTGCGAGCCGTATCCAGCGCATTGAGTGTGTCCATAAGTGTGAGCAGCATTGGGCGTCCGCCCACTGGGTGCAGCACTTTATGCAGATCGGATTTCATGCGTGTGCCCTTGCCCGCAGCAAGAATAATGGCACCAATGGTTTTCTTCGTCATAAATCTAGTCCTAGATAAATTTATTTAATTGCTTACAGCAATACAGATGCTGCACAGTAAGGCAACTGGAATTTTATATTGAATATGGGTTTTATTATGACGGGATGTAGCATTTAGATGACAAAATTTAGCGCACAAAAAGTAATTTTTGATCTAGATGGCACGCTTGTTGATACAGCACCCGACCTTGTAGCCGCTGCCAACCACTGTATGGAACACTTGGGGCGACCAGCTATGAGCCTCGCCAGCGGACGCCCACATGCAGGCTATGGTGCTTTGCCACTTATCACCCACGGCTTAATGGAAACTGGCGGCATGGACGGCATTGACCCTGCAGACCACCGTAAACTTTTTTTAGACTTTTACGCCCAGAACCTGTCCGCTACTAGCTTGCTATTTGAGCATGCGGTTGATGTTCTAGAAGCTTTAAAAGCCCAAGGGTTTCAGCTTGCTATTTGCACCAACAAACCCTTCTATCTTGCCGAACCGCTAATTAAAGACCTAGCGATTGACCATTTCTTTGAAGCTGTCATAGGTGGTGATAGCTTCGCGTTTCATAAACCTGACCCAAGACATCTTACCATGACGCTAGAGGCAATGAGTGGAGATGGTACTGGTTTGATTATTGGTGACACAAAAAGTGACATCCACCCAGCCAAAGAAATTGGCATACCAGTGATTGCAGTTGCTTATGGTTATAGCGACACACCATTAGAAACGCTAGAGCCTGACCATATTGTTGAATCGCTGGCAGAAATACCCGCACTTATTAGCCAGTCTTAAGAGCCGTACAGCCCAACTGCGCTATGAAGTGTGCCGATGGCGATAGCTGCGCCCGCACCCTGCCCCATATCCATATCAAGGGATACAACTGGTTTTAAGCCAATTGCTGACCATGCACGTGCCTGACCAACACTCGCAGCACTCGCTGCCGCGCAGTGATCAAGTGCTGAGGGGCTAAGGCTATGAAGCACGGTGGCGGCTGCCAGAGCCGCCCAACCATCCAGCAAGACAGGAATTTGCTCCATCCGCGCTGCTATAATTGCACCGACCATGGTTGCGATCTCGCGACCGCCCATACTCATCATCGCATCAAGTGCTGTGTCTATACTATCCTTGTTAGCTTCAAGTGCAGCTTTGGTAAGCACTAAGTAACCGCCGTGAATTTTATCGCCGCCCCAATGCTCGGGCGTTTCGCCGTGTATCGCTGTTACAATAGCCAAACTGCCAACTTCCGTTCCGTAAGCAAGATCACCCAGCGCCAGCAGATGCCCGCCAGATGCTGCCGCCTCCATGCCAAAGGCGATCCCTGCCATTGTGTCCCGCGCGTCGAATAGTGGCTTGCCTGTAGGAGATTTAAGCGGTATTTCAAGCGCTAATTCTAGCA
>Ga0209344_10001807_pt1 | contig 26131 bp, 22 predicted proteins | sample Cruoilmetagenom6_FD_187293 | JGI IMG/M metagenome (GOLD analysis project Ga0209344, IMG submission 187293) | Oil polluted marine microbial communities from Coal Oil Point, Santa Barbara, California, USA - Santa Barbara Oil Seep Sample 6 (SPAdes)... | ecosystem: Environmental > Aquatic > Marine... | reverse complement strand
AGTCGTTGCGCGGTGCCCATAGCTGAATGCTTGAGCTCTCTTTATCCGCGGCCGTTAGACGGCAACCTTGAGATTCTAGCAGAGCGCAGCGGCCACAGCAGCATCAGCCGTTGAGCAGTGCTCCCGCCGGCGCCACGACAAGCACCAACGTGGCAACCGTTGCCGCGATCGCGACCACTCCCCCTGCAGACCACCAACGACGGCGTAGTCGGTTCGCGGCATCCACTTCTGCCCTGAGGCGCTCAAAGCGTTGCATCTGCCGCACCGCCCGGTCGGCCGCAACAGGCCGCGATTGCCACAGCCCGAGCTGCGCAGCACCGCGAACTAAGAAATCCACTTCTCGCGCCGAATGAATGGTGGGCTGACGGAGTAACCACGGCGCCAACTCCCCCAAATGCACAATGGTGACGCTGTCATGCGGCCGCGTTCGGATGAGTTCTGCCACACCAACGACAACGACGACGGGATGAACTAGAGCGTCGCCAAGAACACCTGCAGTCAACGACGTAGCCATCTTCTCCGCTGCGTTCGTGGCGTCGCGCACGTGAGCAACTCGACGACCGTTCACGAGAATCATGCGTCCGACGCTCAACAACCGGGCTCCGGGATGCCTGTTGCTTGTCACGTAAAAGACTCCCGCGGGGCCGAATACGACGCTGTGCGCCTCGCCTGACGTGGCACTCGCGGCCGTCGGATGCGCGACCATCCAGCGCGAGCCCAGCGCCGAGAGAGTTACCGAAGTTTCCAGCTCACTGAGAGCGCTGAGATAGAACTCCGCTGCTTGAGGAGTAAGCGGAGAAACTCCCCAGAACGACGCCAACACCCCGCGCGGTTCGCGCGCTGCCTGCGCGCGCAAACATTCTTCCATTGCGGTGCGGTGGATCTCGGGTTCTACCGCGTGCATTCCGCTGCCCGCAGAGCGCGCCACAGCATCGTCGTTCTCGTTCACCCGCTCCACCCGTTCTCGCCGCCATACCCCCTCAGAGAATATCTCGCTCACGGGTCGAACTATCACCAGCGCACCTGCGCCACGGTGGCAGCTTAGGCTGGTCTCATGAATGTTTCCCCACTGCTCGACCTTCTTCTGCTGGTGGTGCTCCTTGGATATGTCGCGTACGGCATCAACAATGGGCTTGCTCGCAGCGTGTTTGTGGTCGGCGGAATCGTGGCTGGAATCATTGCGGCGATGGTGCTGGCACCCGCCGCCGCTCAAGCGATTCCCTTTCCCCAAGCCCGCGTGGCCGTCACAATTCTGACCGCGATCGGCCTCATTGCCGTGGGTCATGCAATTGGCGCGGCGATCGGTCGCCGGCTCAGACGTGATCTAGAAGAAAGCAAATTACGTGGGGTTGATCGCATCGCGGGCGGTCTCGTTGTGGGGCTACTCGCGGCGCTCGTCATCTCGACGGTAAGTTTTAGCGTTGCCCAATTAGGGGTTCCGGTGCTCTCGCGTACCATCGCGGGTTCGGCCGTCATTCGCACGATTCAAGACCTCACGCCTCACTCCGTGCAAACTCAGGTAGCGCAATTGAGGACAGCACTCGCGACAAACGGTCTGCCATTCTTCAACTCCACTTTCGGTGCGGATACGTCAACGATTCCGGATATCGACACTGATTCGCCAGCTCTGGCCGCGGCCGCCCAATCGGTGGTTCGCATCACAGGAAATGCCTATTCCTGCGGACAGTCTCAGTCGGGAACCGGGTTCGTGGTCGCTCGTGAACGCGTTGTCACCAATGCCCACGTGGTTGCGGGCACAGACAGTCCCGTGATCGAAGCGCTCAACGGGCAAGTTCTTTCCGCCTCAATCGTCTATTTCGATCCTGCCGATGACCTTGCGGTGCTCGCCGTGCCCGGACTCACGACCGATCCCCTTCGGCTCGGAATAACGGTGCGGCCAGGAACAAGTACCGCGATCGAAGGCTATCCCTACGGCGGACCGCTCGAGGTGAAGGCGGCCCTCGTCCAACACGTCACACTCACGGACAGCCCCGATATCTACGGCAATGGATCGTCGCCGCGAGAGGTCTACAGCCTGGCCGGACAAGTGCGCTCTGGGAACTCAGGCGGTCCGCTTCTCTCGCTTGATGGCGAGGTCGTCGGAACAATTTTTGCCCGTAGCGCCGACGACGGAAACGTCGGCTACGCACTCACGCTTGCTGAGCTAGAGCCCGTTGTCGACCAGGCAGCTTCACTCGCCTCGCCTGTTGCAAGTGGCGCTTGCGTATCGGGCTAGTCATCGTCTGAGTCTTCGCGATCCGCCCGTTTGAACGTGATCTTCTCACCCGAGCCCGGTAACCCTGGACAGGCATCACTCTCGCTGCCATCGCGTGAAGAAAAGGCAGACCATGACCAATCGTCGCCGAGCCGTTTGGCGATCGATCGGGGCACGACGAACTCCACCACGTTTCCGTCAACCCTCGCGTCATCGACATCCAGACGATCGCGATCCTCCCGGGTGAATTCGGTAGAGATCAGCTCGCGCACGTCGCGGTCTTCGAGAGATGCCGTGAACTGGTAAACGCGCTCACCATCGTCACGCGCAGCGATGATTCCGACTTGCACTTCGCCTTCCGGCACTTCCGACACGAGGGAGACCGCGACGGTGAGCACATTCTTCTCGGTGTAGTCGAGGACAACGGAGGCGATATCGAGAGAGCCGACGTCGTACGTATAGTCAACGCATCGCCATCCCGAGGATGCTTCCGTGGGAGGAACAATGGGAGACTGAGTGGGGCTGGCCGAATCGGCTGAATCGTCGACAGCCGGTAGTTCTTGCTCTGAGCTTTCCCCATCGCCCCGGTCAGTCGAGCTTGCCAACGTGACGACAATGGCAGTCGCAACCGCCACAGTGATCACGAGAAGAACCGCGAGAACAATGGGAATCACCGCGACACGACGATGAGCAACTGGTTGCGGAAGGTCGGGAATCACTCCGTCACGTTAGCAGCGTTCACCGTGGGGACTTGCTCTCGGAGAAATCCGAGCACGATCAGCAGTTGAGCTAAAGCGTAGAAAAACATGATGATCGCATCCGCGTTCCACCATGCTCGCTGGGGCGCAAACAACGCATAAGCCAAAACCGTGTCGGAGATCAAGAACGCCACAGCCCCCACCGCGATAAAGCGGTTGGTTGCCAACGCCGCCGCCGTAGAAAGAGCAATCACGAAACCGTACACAGCTAATGGAACGAAGAAAAAGCCTAAGTAAGGGTGCAGGAGCCACAGCATTCCGGGCCACCACAGGAGAAGGGCGACTGCCGCTCGGGGAATACGATCGTGCACCAGTTCGAGGCGAAAAATCACTAGATACAGCACGTGCGCGAGAAAGAATCCGGCAAGCCCGATGAGGAAAGCGCTGTCATCCGCAGATGATACAAAGATGTCTCCCACCCAACACAGAATCAGGGCGCACAACATCAAGACATCTGCTCGTTGCAGTCGGCGTCGAAGTGTCGCTACGAGGGCCACAATGAGCAACGGCATCAGCATGAACTTCGTGGGCTCGGCAATGGGAGCCTCCCCCAGCGCCAAGCTGCTGACATGCACGACGGCAGCGACGAGGTAAGGAACAAACCACAATGCCTGAGTCATGCTCATATAGTACGTCGAGTGCGCCCCTCAGCGGGGAAACGTGCCCACTTGGCCGCGAAGCACGCGACGGCGCTGACGCGCTGCTGCCACGATCAAGGTAATCGCAACGCCGATGGACGCGCCGACGGTGTTGGAAACGATGTCCCGCACGTCTGACACTCGCGTGGGAATGAACTGCTGGATCAGCTCAATTCCCGACGTCATGACGATCGCTAGACCCAAAGCCAACCACCACTGACGCTTTCCCACGAGCAAGACGAAAAAGAGACCTACGGGAACAAAGAGCGCAATATTTGCCAGAAATTCGAGATCGTTGAAGGTCAGCCACTCGGTGGCAGGATAGCGGTCGAGAAAGACAGCAAATTGCCACAGTGGACCATCCCGCTGATCGGGCGTCTGTGGGCTGAGAGTAAGCCACCCTACGACGGCGAGGTATCCGAGCGTTGCCGCGCTAAGAAAGGGGTGACGCCGAAACATGAACTAATCGTGCCTTACCGCAACCCAGAAAAGACTGGACACGCTGACGACTCACCCGGAGTTCACAACCAACGTCGTGAGCGTGGACACGAGCGTCCACACCGTGGCCAGCGAGACGATAAGTGCACCGGTAACCCACACGAAACGACGTGCACTCGCCTTACGCACTTCGTGATGGATGCGCACAAACGAGCGAGTTGTTTCGCGGGACTTCTGAGCTAAGTGCTGAGGCTGCGGCCACGTCTCGTTGAGCTCAGCGATAAACGAAATCGCTGCGACTTCTTCGCCACTCAACACTGGCGGCCGCTGCAACAGCCACTGCTCGAGCTGCATAGAGGTGATGACCTGCACCCCCTCGGGAGTCGCAAGCTGGGCAATTTTGACTGGCTCCACTAATACCACAAGAGAGCTAACCGGGATCGGGGTCGCTACCGCCGTCACCGGGGTCGAGGCTTGATTCTTCAACGCGCTATCAATTGCGGTCGCAACCTCGATCGCCGCTGAGCGTGCACTCACAATGGCGTCGTTCACGGAACGAGCAACAATGAGCTCGTCGCCATTGACCGCGACCTCATCACCTTGGCAATTGACAACGACAATCGCAAAGGCGCCCGCACGACCGATCACGAAATGGTCAAGCGGACGGGAATTGAGCGGGACACCATGGAGCACATCCCAGCTGTGGCCAAGCCGATCGAGGATCGAGCCGACAAGAAGTTCGCCGACTGCGCCGCGATAGTTAGCCCGAGCCTCAGCAGACAGCGGCGATCGCCCAAAAATCCGGGCGACTGCCCCGCGTGGTGGGCACAGGGCTTCTGCTTCAACGACCGCTGCCATCGCGGATTGGCCAGCGATGCGGCTGCGAAGGTCCGTGTTCTGCTGCACGCAGACCCTCCAGTTTTCGACGCGTAACTACGCTCTCTGACACGCAGAAATACGTTGGGCCGGAAGCTCCCCCGCCTCCGGCCCGACTCGTGGCGAAGAATCGCACCCGAGAGAAGGTTCCTCCCCCGAGGAACAACTTCTAGATACATATTGCCTAAGCTGGGAATTAGTTGAAACCCCCACTTATGGGCATACCCGCTCCAGGATCGACGAACGCTCCGCTAAGAAAGAGGGATGCCCTGAGGGAACGCCTCCGCGGCCACTACGCTCAGGCGCTGAGTGGGTCGAGTCATCGCGACATAGAGCGCAGCTGCCCCTCGGGCGATTTCGCTGACAATACGCTGCGGCTCTACCACGACGACTGAGTCAAACTCCAGCCCTTTAGACTCTCGCGGTGTAAGAACTGCAATGGGACGATTGAGCCCAGCAGCGCCCTCCCCCACTTCGCGCGGGAAACTCTGTTGAAGTGCCGCGACGACACTGTCGGCAAGGGAGTCGCTCACGATGACCGCAATCGTGCCGTCGGCACTGATCTCCTTGTCAGCGTTGACGGCCCCGACCACCGCCTCAGCGAGGCCACCAGGGGTGGCCTCGATAACGCTGACGGGCCACTGGCTCGTGCGCACTGCACGTGATGGAGTTATCGACACGTCGTGGGCAAGGGCAACTGCCTCTGCGACCTCAACGATCTGCGCAGGCGTTCGATAGTTGACGGTCAGTTCTTCCAATCGCCACTCCGAACCAACGTGGGCGGCAAGCGCGGTATCCCAGCGAGTAGCCGCCGCCGCTGCGCTTGCTTGAGCCACATCTCCGACGATCGTGAACGATTTGAGCGGGTTTCGTCGCGCCAGAAGTCGCCACTGCATGGGAGAGAGCTCTTGAGCTTCATCGACAACAATGTGTCCGTAGGTCCAAGAACGATCCGATGCAGCGAGTTCCGCCGTGGTGGCGCGCTCAACGCTTGCCTCAAAGCCGTCGGCAAGGGACTCCGCGTCCACGAGTCCTTCAACACCCATGTTGCGAATCGCCGCAGCAGCATTCTCGAGATCGCGCTTGCGCTGCTGAGACTTCTCCCGCTCAGCAGCGGTGTGCGCTACATCGACTTCGCCGAGAAGCTCCGCAGCCTCGTCGAGCAACGGGATGTCGCTGACGGTGACAGGAGCGTCACGATCCCGCCGCAGCAACTCACGCTGACTATCACTCCAGGACGGAGTGAGTGAGCGCAACCACTGGGGGCGAGCGAACAGGTCAGCGATAAGTTTCTGAGGCGACAGCGGCATCCACGCGGTATTGAGCGCCACCTTCACATCGTGGGCGGTGCGGATATCTTCTCGCAGCCAGCGCTGGTCTGAATCGTCGATCGTGTTTCCGTTGGCGCGGAGCTGATCCGCAAGAATCCGACTGATTGCAGCGATCGCGGCTTTGTTGAACGTTACGCGGGCTAAGTTGTGGGGTTTGCGGGTGTCCCACGCCTTCTGCATCGCTGCCCGCACGACCTCCGCCGGCAGCTCGACGATTTCGCCATTGATCTCTAACCGCTGAGTGTGTTGAGGTACGACTTGCCTAGACCGCACCGCTCGACGGATCACCGCCGCCATCTCCACTGACCCCTTGAGTTTCGCCACTACGTCGATGTCATCTCGCCGAGCTTCGATACCGGGGAACAATTGACCGAGACTGGCCAACACGACACCGGTCTCGCCGAGTGACGGCAGCACGGCCTCGATGTAGCGCAAGAATGATCGCGAGGGCCCCACGATGAGAACTCCGGATGCCGACAAGCGTTCCCGATGCGAATACAGCAAGAACGCTGCGCGATGGAGCGCGACCGCCGTTTTTCCTGTGCCTGGCCCACCCTGCACCACGAGGGTTCCGCGAAGGTCGGATCGGATGATGGCATCTTGCTCGGCCTGGATAGTGGCAACGATGTCCCCCATGCGACCAGTGCGATCTGCGGTCAAGCTCGCCATCAGCGCTGCTTCGCCCTGAAGTGACGCCGCATCGGTGTGGAGGAGCTCGGTGTCGAAGATCTCGTCGTCGATGCGCACAATGTCGCGCCCCTTGCTTTGCAAGTGGCGTCGAGCGCGCGCACCGAGCGGGGTCGCGGCTGTGGCTTGGTAGAACGCGCGTGCCTGGGGTACGCGCCAGTCAAGAAGAAGCGGTTGCTGGTCATCGTCTCTCAGGCCGATACGCCCGATGTAGCGAAGCGAGCGTTCGTGAGAGGAATCAGCGTCCGGTTCGAGTTCGAGTCGACCAAAAGCGAGCCGCTCGTCAATCTCACGCAGTTGAGCAACGCGATCTTCGTAAATACGCGCAAAGGCATCGCGCTCGGAACGGTTCTGGTGAGTGCCGCCGGGGGCACTACTGCGCACCGAATCAAGTTGTTGTTGTGCCGCTTCTCGCAACGAATCAAGCCGCGCGTAAAGACCGTGGACGTACTCCTGCTCGCGTTCAAGCTCACTCGCTGACATCCAGTGTCCTCTCCAAATTGCGACCTTCAATCGTACGCCGTTTTTGACTATGATTTCGCCGCTTAACTCTTGCGTTTACTGAGGGGCAGTGGCACGCTAAGAAAAGACCAACTCATCGCTCACCAGAGTCGCAGGCAGTGCCGCACCGGTGGGCGATGAGTCTGTGTAGGGCTCTCGGTGATCGAACGCCCCGCTTGAAGGCTGTTCGGCGGAACTCGTCGCCCCCTACGATGGTCGAATGCCTCGCTCTATCGACTATTCCGGCCTCATCTACCCGGTAAATGCTCATGACGTCGCGGAGTTCAAAGCCAGCAGGCGTGATCATTTCGGCTACTCACAGTTTGGAAGCACCGCGAAGATAGCCTTAGTGATTGCGGTCGTCGGCTTCTTTGTCGTGATCGCGGGCGGCCAAATCCTCGGGGCAATCACGCTACTCATCAGCACCGCATCGCTCGAGGGGGCACTCGCTGCCGCGCTTCCCGTTCTCCTGATGATGGTGTTCGTCCTTCTTATCGCCGGCGGGGCCATTGTTGCGGCCGTGCGGGGTTGGCGTCGCTCCGGGGGACCCTGGCAGCGCTTCTACCGAATGAACAAGTTCGCCGACGACAATGATTTGACGTTTGCGCCGCTGGACAGGGCTATCAGCTACCCGGGCCTGATCTTCAACAAGGGCAATGGGCGCTCCATGCACAATCGATTCCGAAGCGCGTCAGGACGAAGACTCGACTACGGAAACTTTCGCTACACCACTGGCTCGGGCAAGAATCGTCGAACGCACAACTGGGGCTTCATGGCGCTGCAACTCGACCGCGCCCTGCCGCACATGGTGTTGGACGCTCGCTCAAATAATCAGCTCTTTGGCGTGAGCAATCTGCCTCAAGTTTTCGCACGAAATCAGGTGCTCAAACTCGAGGGAGATTTCAATTCACATTTCACGTTGTATTGTCCCCAGCAGTACGAACGTGATGCGCTGTACATCTTCACGCCAGATCTGATGGGGCTCCTCATCGACAACGCGGCTCCGTACGACGTTGAGGTGGTCGACACGTGGCTGCTCGTCTATTCCCCTAAGCCATTCGACCTGATTGATCCTGCCCAACACCGGCGCCTCTTGGGGATCGCCGACACCGTTGGCACAAAGACGCTGCGCCAATCTCGCAACTACGCTGACGAACGAATTGGCGACTCACGCGTCAATCTCATTGCTCCCCAAGGGCAGCGGCTCAAGGGCGGCATCTCCATCGCCGCGTTCGTGACAGTGGGAGCCTTTTTTGCTGTGTGGGTGGGGTCGCTGCTGTTGGGCTTCTAACGGCGACAACTGGCCCTCGAAGACACGCTCTGCTCCACGCTTCGGCTCGGCCCGACAACGGGCTCGGCGCTACAACGGCTTTGGCGTTCCCGTGAGCGAGTGACGCGCCTCAACAATGGCCCCGAGCAAGAGCGCTTCGTCTGAGATAGCTCCGATCCTGTCTCTGCCCGTAATTATGCGTTGGCGCGCAAATGCGAGTCGAGTGGCTTCTTGGATGTATACCTTCATGGCGGCACGTTTGTTGTGCTGTGTCGCCCAGGTGAGTGCCTGACGGCGCCCCTGTGCCGTCGCGAGAACAGCAACCTCATCGTGGTTGAACCAGCCCGCTTCGGCGTACTCGGCCAAGCGGAGGAAGGTTAGTCGTTCTTCTTGGCGACGCAAGTAGACAACGATCACAATCGCGATGACGAAGAGAGGGAACTGCACGATGGCGTAGTAGCCAAAGAAGTCATTCACAAAAAACAGCGCACCGTTCCACAGGGCGTGAAGCGCTATGGCAACGGCAAGCCCCGCCGCAAAAATCCCGACAGCCTGCACGCTGCGCTGTGAACGGACAGCAAAGCCAAGAGCGACCCCAGTGCAGGCGGTGAACATGACGTGCGCGAACGGTGACATGAGACCCCGAACGAGGAACATTTGCAGAATGCCGGCTCCCCCGCTCTCGAGGCTTACTAACTCCGATCCGAAGTAGAGAATGTTCTCGGTGAAGGCGAAACCTCCCGCGATCCAGGCTCCGTAGACAAGCCCATCGACGGGACCGTCGAAGTGACGCCGCGCGACCCAAAAGATGACGAGAATTCCCAGCGCTTTTCCTGCTTCTTCGACGATGGGGGCTTGGATGGCCGCCGTGAAGAACTCGTATGCGGGACCAGGACCGCCCAGAGCTGTAATCACGTTGTCGATCTCCGCACCGACGATAAGAGCGAGAAGCACGGCGACACCGGCCCCCCAGAGAAATGCGAAGACGACCGCGAGTCGGGGTTCCGGTTCCCACCGGTCGATCCAACGGACGGTGAAAAACACGACAGCCAAAGGAACGACCGCTAAGACTCCGCCAAGCGCGAATGCATCGGTCCCGATTCCTGAAATCACGTAGACGATGACGAAGAGCATCACGAACGACAGCGCGATGACACCGAGGATGCCCAGAATAAGCAGGCCCGGCCCGCGGCGCGCGGGCACAGCCGGTGGCAAGAGATTGAGCTGCGCCTCGTGAGCAACTTCCGCAGACGCCGCACTTGGGCTTGGGGCCGATCGTCCCGCCGATGCTGTGAAATCTGGAGTCGAGGAGGAGGGCTGGCTCGCAGTCATGACATTGACCCTAGCGCTAGATCGACCAGACGCCGCAGCGATGGCACGCCATGAGCGCGTGTTATTGCGACTCTTGCTGCTCCCGCAATATGCTCAACGCCCGAGCCACGCGATCGCCAAGTCCCGCGACCCGTTTTTTCGACGACCGTTCAGCTTCGACGATCAGGCTCATGAGCTCCCCTCGGTAGACATCTTGAGTAGAGCGCACCGAGCTTGCCAATGCGAGCGACGCTCGGGCTGCCAGCACTCCCACGACGATACTGATCAGCACAGTGCCGAGAGCGATAGCCACAACCCAGGATGGCGACGAACTCTGCGAGACGCTGAATCCCGCGGCAATGACTAGTGCAATTGACAGCACGGGAGCGATCAACCGGTGAGGAGTTCGAATACTCAGTTGCAGCGCGGCCACCATAGTCGCGGCATCCGAGCTCACACGGCTGTGAGATGCAGCATCGATTGCGGAAACTCGAGCACGAAACTCATCGATCTGGTCTTGGTGGATGCGTAATCCCGCTGATTCTATGAGCTCATCGCGCACGAGACGGTAGCTATCAGCGGGCGGTCGCACAACAACGACCGCGATGATGGCGACCACCGCGACCGCAATCACGGCGGCAGACAGAGCAATGAGAGTTGCCGCCGGAGCCTGAGTTGGATCAGTGAAGAAGAGCCGGGCGCTCCACTCAGCGGCGATAGTTATCGCCACAATCCCGAGCACTGCGGTCGGAACAGTCCAGGCCACGGGATGAAGGCGCAATCGAGTTCGCACTCCGCGTGCGAGGCGCAAGTGATCGAAGCGAGCCGTGGCGTAGTCCGCGACCTGTGCTGACGCTGCGATGAGCCAGAGAGCTGCCAGAAGAGTAAGTGCTGTCCACGATGATTCCACGGTGCGACTGTAGTCGCTTCACCCCCGTGTCGCGGAACCTCCTCGCGATTCCTCCGGACTATTGCACTCAAGGTGATGTCCTTTTTCCGCTGGTCACGACCGCGATCGAGTGGCAGGGTTAGACCATGTCATTTCCTGTGCTCAGCTTCGATGAACAGTATCGCGTGCTGTGTTCTCGCGACGCCCGTTTCGACGGGCAGTTCATCGCGGGCGTGCACTCCACCGGAATATATTGTCGGCCCAGTTGTCCAGCGGTGGCCCCCAAGCCGCGCAACGTGCGATTTTACCGGACCGCTGCCGCCGCCCACGAGGCGGGATTGCGAGCGTGCAAGCGCTGCCAACCTGATGCCGTTCCCGGATCGCCTGAGTGGAACCTCAACGATGACCTAGCCGCGCGGGCTATGCGACTGATCGCCGACGGTGTTGTCGAACGAGACGGCGTTGAAGGCCTAGCCACACGATTAGGCTATACCAGCCGCCACCTCACTCGAGTCTTGAGTGCAGAGCTCGGAGCCGGTCCGCTTGCCCTCGCGCGAGCCCACCGCGCCCAGGCCGCCCGCACTCTCCTTGGCGCCACAGAATTGAGCATCTCGGATGTCGCGTTCGCGGCAGGGTTTTCGAGCATCCGCCAGTTCAACGACACAATTCAAGCGGTCTACGAAACCACCCCGACCCAACTTCGCGCGCTTGCCCGTCGAGGGACGGCCGCCCACCCTCGCGATGCTCTCGAACGCCCGTCGACGCTCACCCTTCGCCTCCCCACGCGGGCGCCATTCGACGGCGTCGGCCTCATGAAATTCTTCACCGATCACGCGGTGGACGGTATCGAGCTTGCGACGTCTACAAGCCTCGATCGCGCCATCCGGCTACCGGGAGGTATAGCCCGAGTGCGGATGGAGTTAGGCGATCAAGGAATCACCTGTAGCGCCCAACTCGCAACGATTTCCGATGTTGCGCCTCTCGTCGCGCGAGTGCGCCGCTTGTTCGATCTCGATGCTGATTCACAAGCGATTGACCACGCGCTCGGCGGTGACCCCACTTTCGCCACCCCAGTGTCACGCGTTCCAGGAATCCGCCTTCCCGGCAGCGTCGATTCCGAAGAAACCCTCTTTCGCACCTTGATCGGACAGCAGATCTCCGTCTCAGCCGCGCGCACCGTTCATGCGCGGATAGCTCGAGAGTTGGGCAGCGATGGCCTTTTCCCATCGGCAACGGTGCTTGCGGAATCCGGCGCTCAAGTTCTTCGGGGTCCCAAAAATCGTGTTGCCAGCATCGTGGGGGTCGCCGAGGCGATCGCCGAAGGAAGGCTCACGCTGGATGTAGCCACCCCTGTCGAGGAATTCACAGCAAGCTTGCTTGCCCTTCCCGGAATCGGCCCTTGGACCGCTGGCTATATGGCCATGCGGGTGCTCGGCAATCCCGACATCATGCTCAGCAGTGACCTCGTCGTGCGCCAAGGCGCTGCGGAGTTGGGCCTGCCCTCGACCGACTCCGCACTCGCGCGTCATGCCAGCGTCTGGGCACCATGGAGAAGTTACGCCTGCATGCATTTGTGGCGTTCACGACCCGCGCAGTGAGGTTCACAGCCACAGCGGGTAGAGCGAAAGTCGAGGTCACCGTAGGCTGTTGTCATGAACGCCAGACTCTTCATGCTCGGACTCGGAATCGCTGTGGGATACGTCGTCGGCGCGCGCGCAGGACGCGAACGTTATGACCAGATGAAGGGCAAGGCGACGGAGCTCTGGGAAAGCCCACGAGTATCAAAAGCACGCTCGTCCGTTGAAGATTACGCGCGAACGCAAGCACCGATCCTCCGGGACAAGGCGGAAGCCGTTGCAAAAGCCACCCCCGGTTTCGTCGCCGACACCGCTAAAGATGTCGCCGTCAACGCACGCGAATTTGCGGGAACGGCGCGCGACACCGCGAAAGACTTCGCAGAATCCGCGAGAGAGTCCGCCAAAGATCTGGCCGACCGGGCATCAGCCTCGGCGCGCGATGTTGTAGGTCGAGTGACCGAGACCGCAGACGACGTTCGGGAGAATGCCACCAAGACTGCCGCAGAGTTGCGCGAACGCGGAGAGAACGCGATCGACCGCGCGTTTACGACCGCCGGAAAGGCCCGAGACGAAGCTCTAGCGCCTCTTGATGACGAGGATGACGATGAGTTCGATGAGGACTCACGCCAGTCGCCCATCTAGGGAGAGCATCCCGATGGCTCTGCTCGCGCCGCGAGCATCAGGAAACACCGTGCGCCCAGCCTGAGAGCTCGTCACGGTTCCAGAGCCGAGCCGACCAACAGCAAACGCCCGCAACCGTGAACGACGGAAGGGGCGTCAGCTGAGGTTCGACTCTACTGCTCGGCGTCGAGCACCGGAAGCGTGATCGCAGCGGTCATTGGCGAAACGCCACTCAACCGTTCCGGCGTAAGTACGCGCGCAACATCTTCTTCTTTCATGAGTCCCGCCGAAACAACCAACTGAGCGATCGATGCGTTGGTCGTGAGCGCGGTGTGGGCGAGAGTCGCTGCTGCCGCATAACCGATGTAGGGCGTCAACGCCGTAACAACCCCGACGCTCGACTCGACCTGAGCCGCAAGGCGCTCCTCGTTGGCCGTGATGCCGTCGATGCAATTCTCGCGGAGCGTGCGGCAGGCGTTCGTCATCCACGCCACCGACTGAAGGATCGAATGAGCGATTACCGGCTCGAAAGCGTTGAGTTGCAATTGGCCAGCCTCGGCTGCTGCTGTGACCGTCGCATCCGCGCCGATCACGCTGAAGGCCACCTGATTGACGACCTCAGGGATGACCGGGTTGACCTTTCCAGGCATGATCGATGACCCCGCTTGTTTAGCCGGCAAGTTGATTTCGCCAATGCCAGCCTGCGGTCCACTCGAGAGCAGCCGAAGATCGTTGCAGATTTTGGAAAGTTTGACCGCCGAACGCTTGAGCACGCTGCTGAGGGTCATAAAGATGCCGACATCACTCGTGGCCTCAATGAGGTCGAACGCGGTCTTCATCTCGATGCCGGTGGCCTCAGTAAGGTGACGGCGCACCGCTTCCGCGTAGCGCGGGTCGGCGGTGATTCCCGTGCCGATTGCGGTGGCCCCCATGTTGATCTCGCTCATGAACGGCAACACCTCGGTAAGACGTTCGTGGTCTTCTTCGAGCGTGTGAGAAAACCCCGTGAACTCCTGCCCAAGTGTCATCGGAACGGCATCTTGCATTTGCGTACGGCCGATTTTAAGGATGTTGACGAACTCGCGACCCTTCGCACCAAACGACTCAGAGAGCAGAGCGTGCTCTACGAGCAATCGCCGAACTCCGAACACCATCGCCAACTTGATCGCTGTCGGATACACATCGTTGGTGCTCTGGCTGCGGTTCACGTCGTCGATGGGGTGGAGGAACGAGTATTCGCCCTTCGCGTGGCCGAGGATCTCGAGAGCACGGTTGGCGATAACTTCGTTGGCGTTCATGTTGGTGGAGGTACCCGCTCCGCCTTGAATGACGCCGACACAGAACTCTGGGTGGAATGCACCGTCGAGAATCTCTTGACAGGCTTGATCGATCGCATGGGCTTTGCGAGACTCGAGAACTCCCAGCTCGGCGTTGGCACGAGCAGCAGCTTGCTTGATGTGCGCAAGCGCCCGAATAAGGTCGGGATAAACGGAAATGGCTCGGCGCGTAATCGGAAAGTTGTGCATCGCGCGGAGCGTATGAACTCCCCAATAGGCGTCGACGGGCACCTCAACCGACCCCAGTGAGTCAGATTCGATGCGGGTTTCGGCATTCTGCGAGGCGGCGTTGCTCAACTGTTGTCTCTCATCTCCGTTGATTTCTGGCGCGAGGCACAGCTGTGCCATTCACTCCATCAGTCTACGCTTCGACCCTGCGAAGGTGGAGAGAAAAAGCCCGGCCAGAAAGCTGTTTCTTAACGCCGCTCTATTCGGAGATTGCGTCGCGCAGCAGGGCAGACAGCGCCTGTAGCTGGATGTTCGCTTCCGCAACAACTTCCTGATCAGAGCCGTCAAGCGCGCGAGCGGCAAGCCCGGCCTTGCTGTCGATCAGTTCCGCAATGCGTGCATCAATCGTGTGTGCGGCGATGATGCGCCACGCTGTCACGGGCAGCTCTTGACCTATGCGGTGCACACGGTCGATCGCCTGAGTTTGTTCGGCGTTGGTCCAGCTCAGTTCGGCAAGCACTACGTTGGATGCAGCCTGCAGATTGAGGCCAACGCCAGCAGCCGTAAGCGAAGCGACGACAACGGCCACTTCCGGATCTTCAGCGAAGGAATCGATCGCACTCTGACGAGCCTTAGCGCTCTGGTCTCCACGAATAGACACGGCCTTGAGCCCCACTTTGGCGAAGTGCGCTTCAGCGGCATCCATCACATCGATGTGCTTGGCGAAGAACACCACTTTGCCCACTGAGCGAGCAAGTTGTGCCGTGTAGTCAGCGGCCAACGTTGCCTTGGCCTGGCCGATACGGCGCACCATCGTGAAGACGTTCTCTCCGGTCGTGGCGCTCTTCGACTCTTCAAGCTCAGCGTGAGCCACGACCCGAATGAGGTCTTCGATCGCAACATCGGGCTTGAGCTTGCGCACACGGGTAAAGCGATCGACAAGACGAGCGGTGAGCGCCTGCTCAGCGGCACGGATCGATCTACCGAGATCACTGTCGAGTTCGACCGGAATATCGGCGATGCGGCGTGCTGGGATATCGGCGGCAACGTCGACTTTCTTGCGGCGCACAATACCCATGTCGATGACGGCACGGCGAGCTTCCGAGAAAAACCCGGGATCGGCCGGAGTGAGATCGGTGTCTTCAAGCTTTGACATGAGGGGCGCGAGTGGCTTTGTGCCATCGATCCAGCCCAAGAACTGCCAAATGGCTCGGAAGTCCTCGATCGAGTTGATGAGGGGGGTTCCCGTGAGCGCCATCATGAGGGCCTTGGGGTAGGTCGCGCGGATATTGAGCGAGAGACTCAACACGTGCTTCGAACGTTCAGATTTGAGATTCTTAATAAAGTGAGCTTCGTCGACAACCATGCCTTTGAAGCCGAACCGTCCGAGCCAGCCGACGTGGCGGTCGAGCACTTCGTAGTTCACAATCACGACATCGCTGAAGGCATCAACGGTGTCGCCGTCACCGTGAACGACAGTGGCGCTGCGACCGGGAGTCCACAACTCGACTTCGCGCTCCCAGTTGGTCTTCACCACGTTGGGCACAACAACGAGCAAGGGGTACGAGTTGGAGGCTTCGGCAGCCATAAGAGCTTGAGCCGTCTTGCCGAGTCCAGGTTCATCCGCGAGCAAGAAAGTGCGGTGGCCTTGCTTGACGACCTCGACGAAGCGCGCTTGGTGGCGCATGAGTTCCAAGTCGCCCCGCGTGGTGAGCGACGATGCCTCGGGCAAAGCCATCGATGCCGCGCCGCCTCCAGAGCCGTGCTCAAAGGCACGGAACAGCGGTTCGATAAGTTCCCAGTTTGCCAAGCGATTTCCGTGCTCTGGCTTAGCAGTCACGGCGCTGAAGTCGGGGGCGAGGAAAGGGTTCGCCATTTGCATCTGACGAACGGATGCCGGCACAACCTGCTTCTCAACCTGCTTGTCTACGGGCTTCGGCTCTGCCGAAATGATCAGTTCGTCGGGGCTCAACTCGACACCCGCAGCAAGCAACAAGTCTCGGCGCAGCGCTTTCGCCGCGGGAGTCACGGGAGCTGATTCCCCGAGCATCGAGAGCAAGCTCGTGTCACGAGCCGCTGTCTTGGCCAAGATTCCGGCCAGGCCATCGAGTCGCTTTTGTTCGTTCGAGCGTTCCGACTCGGTGAGGGTCGCATCGGTTTTGACGCGAGCACGTTCTTCACGCAACAACAGCGCCGCCACTTGGAACCGTGCTCGGTTGGCGGGCTTGAGCGGCCCCTTCTGCACAGCAGTCTCCACCTCGCGCGCGGCACGAGCAAGAACAGGAATCACTCCCGTGTCATCACCCGGGCGCCCACGACGACGCTGAGCGCCTGATTGTCGCTGAGCGGAGTTTTTGGGTCGCTTGGACCGCTGAGAAGAGTCGGTCTTTCCCGAGGTGGTCAATTATTCTCCTGGTGCTAGGCGAATGGCTCAATCACGGGTTCGAAGACTCAGAGGTGTCACCACGGCTGGGGCTTCAATTGAGTGATAACACCCGCTCGAGTGAGCCAGACCCAATCGCGATGCGTTTGGTGGTCTCAAGGGGTGCGAGACCAGTGTACGTCTATTTGCACCTGTGTGCGCTAATGGAGCGAACTAAACTCGACTTTTCTCGTCATGAACGCGCACCAGCACGCCAACCACGATCATAAAAAGCGCGGCGACGTAGTGAAGTCCGGCGAACAATTGCGGGTCAGGCAGTTGGATCGGAAAGACCGGATTCCAGAGCACGGCAATCGGGATCAGCCCGATGGTCCACCACCGCTGGTGGGCTTGCCACACGAGAACAACACAGATCAACGCGAGGATGCTGACCACATAGCGAATGATGGTGAAGACTTCGGTGTCGGGGATCGCCGCGCCCACCAGGAGCACGAGCGCAGTCAGGATGGCTGCGGGCAAGGCCACACGGCGCGGACGGTCAGGATAAGTTGCGCTCACCCGATCAAACATACCGCTCGCGCGAACGGCTAAACGCCGCCGCCGCCACCACCACCACCGCCACCGCCAGACGACCCCCCACCGCCTGAACCACCGCTAGAACTGCTCGAGGCGCTTCCGGAGTAGGAGTTAGCGACGGAACTGGAGACGCTGGCGATGCTCGACGCGAAGAGAGCGCTGTTGAATCCTGCCGAGCCGGAATACCAGCTGGGCGGTTGATCGCTGTAATGCTGCGCTAGTTCTTCTGACCATTCCTTCTCCAGCCCGAAGAGCACTGCGTAAGGCAACAGCTTCTCGTGAAGCTTGAGAAGGTCGGTTTGATTACTCACCGGGTTTAGCTCGCGCAACGCTCCTTGCGGGCTCTGCAACATCCGCAGTCGATCGGCCTCAGCGAGCTGAATGTACACCTTCAGCCCGGCCAAGTGATCTCTAGCTTCAGCACCTTGGCGCGTTATTGGCGAACGGAACAAGAGGATCATAGTGGCAAAAGAACTCACCCCCGCGAGCGCAATCAGAATGAACGGCGCCGCGGAGCCAAGGTCCTGCTTGATCAAGAAAACCCCGCACACGATCGTGAGGCCCACCGCGAGCGCGGAGAGTGCAAAGGGAAGGTAGGTTCGCAGAGGAACCTTGCGGCGGTATCCCGCAGCGACAAGTCCAGTTTGTTCTGCCTCAAGGAGTTTGTAGAGCTTGCGACCGAGTTTCTGGTCAGTCTTGGCCAGATCGCGTTCTGCACCGTGGCGAAGGGAAGTGCCGAACAGCGCACGAAGAATCTCGAGTTCGGTGCCGCGGACTCCGGTTGGGTCCACTAGTTGCAAGCGATAGACGGTGCGACTTGAGAAAAAACCGGGAGCTTCGGCCTCCACAATCCGCAATTTTCCGGTCACCGCGAACTCGAGTATCTGAGCGGCAATCGCTCGAGTGCGCTTGCCAAGCAACAGCGACGCCGTGATCAGGGAAACGTCACGCGGCGGGGCATACTCCGCAATGATCGTCGGCCTGCCTGCGGCATCCGCGAGAATGCCTCGACGCCGTTGAATCGCCAGCCCGAGCGCGAGAAGCGCCCCTCCGAAGGTGATGGGTTGCACCCACCCGAACCCGGATGAGAAATAGGAGCTTTCGCGAGGAACAAAAGTTCCGGGTGTGAAGCCAAATGCCACGGTGATGTTGTGGCGAGCATCCAGCGGAGACTGCGTCGCTTCGAATACACCATCGGCAATCGGGCGGATGTCGCACGTGTCGGAGGACCCTTCAATTCCCCAATAGCAGCGCGGTTCATCCACAAGTGCTTCCGCGAGACCATCGCCCAAATGCACCCGCACTGTTGCGCTCAAGAATGGTTGATTCCACCCGACACCATTCGTGTCCCAGTACCACTCGTCGGCATCGGTATTGGAAAAGTATTGAGTCACGTTGGACTGGTCGTAACTAAACACGTAGGTCTGTTGGCCCGAAACGTAGCTATCCGCTGCGACGGTGACGAGAGTGAAGCCCTCATCTACCTCAACCTTGAAGGCGCGGGGCTCGCCTTTTTCATCCGTGACGGAAATATTGCGGACGTCGACGGGCACACCGTTGTAGCGATTCGGGATAGCTCGCCGCATCCCCCGGTTCTGTTGCTCAGGAAACACCGCAACGAACTCCTCGACTGTGCGCAAGGATGAACGACCATCACTATCGCGATCGAGATAAAAGTCAGCGTCGTAGCTCTCGAAGATGAAGTCATCGAGCCCTGTTCGTACGGGGCTCGCGGACTGGTAGTCGTCGCCAGCGGCATGAGCAACAGTCGTAGGCAGCAACAGGGCCAGAAGTACCCCGGCAAGTCCGAGGTGAAGTGTGCGACGCCCGATTGTGAGGCTCTCGTTCCGCATCCGTGTCCTTAGTTCGCTGTCCAATTGATCTGCTGGGAGAAAACAACCAGCATCACGCTCGATAGAGTCATTGCATGAAGAGTGACTTGGCTGTCGAACACCTGCAAGAGCTAGTGCGAATTCCTACCGTTTCACGGGTTGACCCCACGACGACGGAGTGGATCGAGTTCACGCGCTTCGCACAGGCTCTCCGCAGACTCTACCCACTGTGCCACAGCCGCCTAGAGCGCGAAACTGTGCTTGAGCACTCCCTCGTGTATCGATGGCGCGGGCGCTCATCCACCGAGCCAACCGTACTCATGGGGCACTATGACGTCGTCGCAGCAACCGACGAAGGCTGGAAGCGACCGCCGTTCGCCGGAGAGTTGAGCGGTAAGGGCGAGGATCAGCTCATTTGGGGGCGCGGCACGCTCGACGACAAGGGCTCGGTTGTGGCAATTCTCGAAGCGGTCGAAGCCCAACTAGAAGCTGGCCTTGTTCCTGCTCAGGATATTTATCTCTGTTTCGGCCATGACGAAGAAACTCACGGCTCGGGAGCCTCCGCAATTGTCGACCTCTTGGAGAGCCGGGGTGTGCGCCCCACACTCGTTCTCGACGAGGGCGGCGCAATCGTCGATGATGTCTTCCCGCAGGTAAGTGCTCCCATGGCGGTGGTGGGAGTTGCTGAGAAAGGCATCGCCAACCTGCGACTCACTGTGGACCAGAGCGGCGGTCACGCGTCCACTCCCCCGCGCATCACTGCCTCTGTGCGGTTAGCCCAGGCGATCGTGCGACTCAACTCGCATCCGTTTCCGGCCAAACTGACGCCGACCGGTGCCGACCTCATGAGGGTTCTCGGCGCGCACTCCACAGGACTCACCGGGTTCTTGTTGCGGAACATATCTTGGACTCGTGCCCTGCTGATCCCGACTCTCGTGCGCAAAAGCGATGAGCTGGCCGCCATGCTCCGCACCACTCAAGCCGTAACAATTCTCGAGGGCGGTCACGCTGTCAACGCGCTCCCGGAACGGGTGAGCGCCGTCGTCAACGTGAGAATTGCGGTAGATTCAAGCCTCGAAGCGACCCTCAAGCACGTCACCCGCGCAATCGGCGATAAGCGAGTGCGCATCACCGTAGAGACGCCTGGAGAGCCATCTCCCATCTCACCCACAAACGGATTGGCGTGGGAGCTGTTGCGTTCCACCATTGAAAAGAGCTTTCCCGGCACTCTTGTGACACCGTATGTGCAAAACGGTGCAACGGATAGCCGCCACTTCACTCGCATCAGCGAGGGAGTCTACCGCTTCACTCCGTTCGCGATGGCCCGCGAAGTTCGGGACACGCTTCATGCGCGAAATGAGCGGATGCTTGTCTCAAGCTATCTCAACGGCATCCAGTTTTATCGCGCGCTCATCGCCTCGCTCTAGAGACCGACTGCTCAGCCTTGAGCGGAACCTGGCGTGGTGCCTGCGTCGGTGAGTTCGTGGGCGATCCAGTCTCCCAACTCTGCCGGACGGTCGGTCACTATTCCGTCGACACCGAGCGTGACGGCATCCGCCCACGTCTCTGAATCGTTAAGCGTGTAGATCAAAATACCGAGCCCTGCATCATGCACTCGCTGCACGAGGGTGGGGTCACGAGTGATCGCTTTTTTGCTCGTCACGAGCGCGACTGCTCCGGTGGCTGCGGCTAAGGCCGCAGGATCGCCGATGATGTCTCGGGCGATGAGCATCGCGGGGAGTTGCGCGTTCACCCGTTGAAGTGCTTGAAGGCTCATGATGTCGAAACTGGCGACGATCACGTGGTTGTTGACACCGTTGAGCGTGATGAGCTCGTTCACAATCTCGACTTGCTCGTCTGTCCACGATCCTTTGAGCTCGAGAATCGCGTTCTTCGTCGACCAGCGCAGCACTCGCAAGAATTCGTCGAGCGTGGGCACAGTAGCGCCCGCGAATTCGGGACCAAACCACGATCCGGCATCGAGCTCGGCGATTTCGTCGTACGTGTATTGCCAGACTGGGCCGGTGCCGTCTGTCGTGCGATCGACTGTCCAATCGTGCATCAGGATCGGCACACCGTCAGCGGTCAGCTGCACGTCGGTTTCGACGTAATCTGCGGTGCTCCCGAGCGCGAGCTTGAGGGCTTCGATCGTGTTTTCAGGGGCCACGGTTTTGTCACCACGGTGACCAGCAACAAACGCCGCCTCACCGGGCGCCCGAAGCGAAGAAAAGGCGCCGACGGCGTGGACTCGCGCGACATTGGCATTAAGCACGAGAGCCAGCGTGATCGCAGTCACAATCGCCGCCGCCACCGCAGCTCGACGCGCGCGTCTACTGGGGTAAGCGGTTGAAGATTCTTGCGATGTCGCCATTGACTCGCCGTCCTTTGTCGGGTTGCCGCACCTTCGCGGTTACCCCACTATAGCGAGTCTGTTATCAATCCGTTACCTAATTGCCAGATTATTTAAGGCGTGTCTCAATAGCGTCGCGATGCGGAATAGATGGCACTGCGCCGTGGTTCTCCACCGAGATCGAGGCTGCGGCACCCGCAAAGCGCAGCGCGTCATCCGCCATCATCCCTTCGACGAGCGCAGCAGCAAAAGCTCCGCAGAAGGTGTCGCCCGCGCCGGTGGCATCCACGGCGGTGACACGATGAGCAGGAACCTGAACGGGCTCGGAACCGATACGGTGCAAGGCTGCGCCTTGGGAACCCAAAGTAACAATGACCATAGGCACAAGGGCAAGTAAGCGCTCCCCCAGGCCATCGAGCTGCGGCGCGAGATCGTTGTCGGTGGCAAGCTCAGCCGCTTCGTGTTCATTGACGATCAGAACATCGAGGTTGTCGAGAAGCTCTTGAGGCAACGCCTGAATCGGCGCAGCGTTCAGAATGACTTTCGTTCCGACCGCCTTGGCGATGCGTGCCGCTTCGATCACTGTGGCGAGAGGAATTTCGAGCTGCATCACGAGAGCAGACGCTGCGCTGATCGCGGCCGCGTGCTCACTCGAAAGCGTTCCCACCTCGTTGTTGGCGCCCGCCTCGACGATGATGGTATTTTCGCCGGTGCCATCCACCGCAATGAGCGCGGTGCCGGTTGGCTTCTCGGTCGTCGCAAGGTGAGCGACATCGATGGAATCTGCAGCAAGGCCACTACGCACCATCTCACCGAAGCCATCGTCACCCACTGCACCAATGAAGGTGGTTGAGGCTCCCGCTCGGGCTGCGGCTACCGCTTGGTTCTGCCCCTTGCCTCCCAGAGCAGTGCTGAGGCCACGCGACAAAACCGTTTCGCCTGGCGAGGGAATCCGATCAACCCGAAAGACCTGATCAATGTTTGCGCTACCGACGACGACGATTCCTGACATTAGTCAAAAGTAGCGTATGCAGCGTCGAGACGGAGACTTTATCCCTCAGCCTTCAGTGTCGGCTTCAGCAGCGGCAACAATCCGGTTGACCATGCCGCTAAAGATCACACCATGGAACGGGAGGATAGCAAGCCAGTAAAGCCTGCCGCCCAACCCGCTCGGAAAGAACACCGCGCGCTGGCGATACAACGAGCCCTCGCTGCTACGATCCTCAACGCTCAACTCAAGCCACGCTCGGCCGGGCACCTTCATCTCCGCACGAAGTCGCAGGCTTCGACCTCGATCAATGCTCTCGACTCTCCAAAAGTCGAGAGCATCGCCCGTATTGAGAGAACTCGGATGACGTCGCCCCCGCCGAAGGCCCACGCCGCCGACGAGCTTGTCGGCCCAGCCGCGCAAAGCCCACGCAAGGGGAAAGGAATACCAGCCGTTCTCACCGCCAATACCCTCAACAACAGTCCACAGTGCTGACGCGGATGCGGAAGTTGTGCGCTCTCGCACGTCGGTATAAACAGTGTGGCCGGTCCACTCCGGATCGCTCGGGATGGGATCGCTCGGAGCCCCTGCAACCGTCGCATCCTGCCAACTCGTTTCAACTTCGCCATCGCGCATCTTGACGAGCGCAAGTCGCACGGAGGCACGGTAGCTGGTGAGCCCGCCCTCGGGCTCGGGAATAAAGTCTGACACCGATTCATCTCGAACGACGCAGTCGAACTGTAAAGATTCGATTATCGGAACCGCAAGCAGGCGAGGAATCGGAGTCACAAGATTCACCCACTGCGAGGCCAGCCACGGAGTCAGCACGGGTAGTGAAGCAATGGGGCGCTGGTGAAGCCCGGCCTCAAGAGCGTAGCCATTCATCATTTGGCCGTAGCGCAGCACATCCGGCCCGCCGATGTCGAAGCTGCGACTAAGTTTGCCATCGAGCTCAAGGGCCGAAACGAGGTAATACAAAACGTCTCGAACAGCGATGGGCTGGATAAAGTTTCGCACCCACTTCGGTGCCGGCATATACGGCAGTACTTCGGTGAGGTGACGGATCATCTCGAACGACGCGGAACCTGACCCGATCACGACGCCCGCGTTGAAGGCGATCGTCGGTACGCCCGAGTCCAGAAGGATGCGGCCAACCTCGGCACGGCTGCGCAAGTGGCGACTGAGCTGACTCACGTCGCCTTCCGGGTGCAGACCGCCGAGATACACGATGCGCGAGACTCCGGCGTTGAGCGCCGCTTTCGCAACGTTGTTGGCGGAGGTTCTCTCCGTCTCCTCGAAGTCACCCTTGGCCCCCATGGCGTGCACGAGGTAATAAAGCGCGTCAATGCCGGAAACGGCATCAACAAGGGTGCGCGCGTCGGTAAGATCTCCCACGACCGTCTCGACGTCGTCGCGCCAAGGAACATCTCGCAGCTTTCGAGGATTCCGCACGAGCACGCGAACCGTATGCCCGGCCTCAATCAGCCGAGGGACGAGTCGTCCGCCAAGGTATCCGGTTGCTCCAGTGACAAGTACGTGCATGACGCCACACTAGGCAGTGCGACTGGGAAGCGGCGCACAGTCTGCTCTACTGCACCCGTGAACCTGAGGCCACACCGCACCTAGGTTCGAGCGCGACGTCCCGCCGGGGCGTTCCTGGGAGCTCGACGCACCATGAACCACCACGCCCCCGCACCAAGGGCCGCGATTGCGACAAAAATTGCCCAGGCCACCCACGTGAAATCAGGTTTGCTGCCATAGACGCTTGCCTGCAATTCGGCCTTCGTTAGCGCTGGCGGTAGCGAGGAATCGACGGTGCCGACGGCTGCTTCGGAGGACGAGTCACCCGCCGAAGTCTCTTTCTCATCAGCACCTGTTTCCCCTTCCTCTGGCGCGGCGGTCGCCGTCAGTGTTTCGTTTTCCGGCGCTGGTTCCTCCTCCGGTGCTGGAGCTGGCGCTGCCGCGGCGGGCTGAGCCGGACCGGTGTGACCAGGGTAGGTCGCAAAAACCTGCACGCCCCACGTCGTTCCACCGCTCGTGTAAAAAGCAATGCCGACATCGGTATATGAGCCAAGAATGTTCGCTTTGTGACCGGGCGAGGCCATCCAGCCATCGTGCATGGATTGGGCTGTGCGGTACCCCTGAGCGACATTTTCGCCCGCCGACCGCCAGCCACTCGGAATCTGCGACGAGTAGTTGGGGTTGTGCGACATCGAGTTGTTGGCAGCCATCTGCTTAGCCCAGTCCAAGGCGACAGTATCCATCGCAGGGTTGCGGATCAGGCCGGCTTGACCGTTATCCCAGCGTGCCTGATTGACGAGGTCGTGAATAGTCTCGGCTTCGGCTGCAGACGCCGAGGTTGCGGATGCTAGAGGAACAAGAAATACCGCGATCAAGAGGGCAAAAAGTGCGCTGAAGATGCGGGTGAGAGTGTGGCGTGAGAAGAACATTACTCAGCAAGTATCCGTCGTTCGGAGCGCTATGCAACCCTCACGCCACACCTCTCGGCTAAATCAGAGACTTCGTGTGCCAGACCGTCTTCGTTTCGGTCCACTGAACGATGCGTTCGATGGATGGTGCGGGAACTCCCACGACCGGGCCTGAGACGCGCTTGAGCGTGTCGGCAGCCGCGATTTGAAGGTCAACCCACTCGAGCTGTTCTGCTCCGGCAAGGTCGAGACCATTGACATCCGCGTGGCTCGCAAGCCACGGCGCAATCTCGGCAGGCGAGCCCGTGAGGATGTTGACGACTCCCCCGGGAACGTCACTCGTAGCAAGAACCTCAGAGAGGCTGATCGCACTGAGCGGAGCGTTCTGGTGGGCGACAACGACAACGGTGTTACCGCTGACGAGAGCCGGAGCGATGACGTTCACGAGGCCCAGCAGCGACGACGAGTCCTGCGGAGCAACGATGGCAATGACACCACTGGGCTCGGGAGTCGAGAGGTTGAAGTACGGGCCAGACACCGGGTTTCCGTTTCCGGCAACCTGCACGTATTTGTCAGCCCAACCGGCGTACCACACCCACGCATCGATAGCGGTGTCGACCTGAGTGGTCGCCGCCAACTTCGAGAGTGATTCGGTAGCCATGAGCTCGTCGACGAACTGCTCGCGACGACCCTCCAAGAGCTCAGCAATGCGGTACAGCACCTGGCCGCGGTTGTAGCCCGTGGCGCCCGACCAACCGTTGACGGCCGCACGGGCCGCGACAACAGCATCCCGAGCATCCTTACGACTAGCGAGCGAGGCATTCGCGAGGAACGCCCCCTTCTTGGTTGTCACTTCATAGGTGCGGCCGCTTTCGCTGCGCGGAAACTTGCCACCGATGTAGAGCTTGTAGGTCTTAGGAACCGTGAGACGGGTCATTTCTTGCCACCTTTCGTGA
>Ga0209344_10001806_pt1 | contig 26133 bp, 22 predicted proteins | sample Cruoilmetagenom6_FD_187293 | JGI IMG/M metagenome (GOLD analysis project Ga0209344, IMG submission 187293) | Oil polluted marine microbial communities from Coal Oil Point, Santa Barbara, California, USA - Santa Barbara Oil Seep Sample 6 (SPAdes)... | ecosystem: Environmental > Aquatic > Marine... | reverse complement strand
GATTGAAAACCGAAGGCGGCACCGTGAAAAGATATTCCGCATCATAAAAGGCTTGTGCCAAAACCGAAAGAATTCCATAAGCTTTGCTGCCTTCCTTTTCACAAATGCGCTGGGCAACCTCTTTTTGAAACATTCCCGTAAATTCTGGAATTCGCTCTTTCCATTCCAACATTTTAAATACAATTTGGGTTGAAATATTGTACGGAAAATTTCCGGTTATGGCGAATTGTTCCTCCCCGAAAAGTTGTGAAATATCATACTTCAAAAAATCCGCTTCAAGGATTTTAAGGTTTTTATCGGGATAATTTTCTTCCAAATAGGCAATAGATTCCGTGTCGAGATCCATTGCGATAACTTCAATATTTTTTTTAATTAAATATTTGGTCAGTACGCCCATGCCGGGACCTATTTCCAAAACGTTTTTATAGCCTTCAAGAGACAATGTATCGCCAATTTTTTCGGCAATAGTTTCGTCTTTTAGAAAGTGTTGGCCTAAGTGTTTTTTGGCACGTACTTCTTTTCCCATCAGTGTTCACTTACAATTTCAAGTTCGGTGCGGAAGGCTACAAATTTTCCTTCAAAAGGTTTGCTCTGTGCGCGAAGCTCGGCAGCGTTTTCGGAATAATATTTTTGAAGCGTTTCCTTGCTGTCGGTTGTATATTGAACCGAATATGTAATCCCGCCCATTTCCTCCTGCACAATTACACGTGTCATCAACGCTTTGCTGAATTTTCCAGTGGCGAGCATTGCAGGAATGTGTTTTGTTTTCATCCAATCAAGCCAACGGTCGTGGATGGTTTCTTCTATGTTTATGGTTACGTTATAGATGTACATGTTTTTTTAAATTCCAATTTTCAAGGACCAAATTCCAAAATCATTTAATCCAAATTTGTATTCCGATTTGGAATTTGGGATTTGAAATTTGGTGCTTTTTTTTTAATTTATAGCATCCCCTCGCAAAACGCGATATTTCTTCCGCGCATCCACAAAATAAATACTGTCCGCAAAGTTGAAAATGATTGCTTCGTATTGCGCTTTTGCTTTATCGGGCTGGTTTAGCTTTTCTTCGTAAATTTTTGCCAAGCGGTAATGGGCATCGTCGGCTAAAATATCTTCGTTATAAAACTCTATTATTTTGAGGTAATTGGCTTCGGCTTTTTCGTATTCACCTTTCTTTTCATAAATTTCACCTTGTTTTAAAAGTGCCTCGTCCTCTATTTTTTCGCCTTTGTTATTGGTTAAAATATCCTCTAAAACAGTTATAGCTTCAACATCTTTATCCTGAAATTCCAACAAATCTGCACGCGCGTATTTTTTTAAAGCAGTTTGGGTTGAATCTTCCAAAGAGTTATCGCGAATCAACAAACTGAGCTGCATGGCATCATTCGCCATCAGTTGTGAAGTAGATTTTTTAAGCACATCAAGTTGTACTTGCGCCCATTCAAAATCGCCTTTAAAATAGCTGGTGCGCGCCACTTTAAAACGGGCTTCCTGTGCTAGCACATCGCTCTGTACTTTCTTCTGGATTTGGGAATAGTAAATCAACGCTTCGTTGAATTTTTCATCAAAAACCAAAATATCTGCCAACTCCATTTTTACTCGAGCCTCTTGATAGGCTGTTAAATCTTGTTTTACTAAAGTTTTTAGGTTCTCAATAGCCAGTTCTTTTTTGTTGTTTTGAAATGCCAAAAAGTGATTGTAGTCTATTTGCAATAAATACGTTTCCCGGTTTCTGCCGAATTCATCCAACAGCTTTTCAAACTTTTTTTCTACTTCTGGATAATCTTTGGGCTTGGCGGTTTTAACCTCCATCTTCATCAAGATTTGATTGCCCTGAAGCCTGTTCTGAGGTGTGAAGGAGTTGTCAATGATGTAATTAACTATTTCCCTTCCCGTGTCATAATCTTCATCGGCAATAGCAATATATGCCAAATCGGTTATTCCGCTGAGGTCTTCACCAATGCGTTTGTAGATTGCTTTTTCCTGTGTAAATGCTTTTTTGTATTCCTTTTGTTGAATAAACAACCAGCTGAGCAAATCGTTGTAAAGTATGTCTGGGTTTTGTTGAGACCGCTGAAGCAATATTTTTTTAAGAATAACATTTGCTTCATTTGCGGGATCTTCTGTGGTGTAGAGACTAAAATAACGTTGCGCCACCGCTTTAAAACTCAGGTTCTTCTCGATGAGATTTAAATAGCTGTCAAACATTTTTTCAAGCTTGCCCTGCTCGCCATAAATTTGAGCTAATTGTGAGTTAAAATCCATTTTGTCGCTAAGCGCCATTCCTTTTTCATAAGTGGTGACAGCTTCATCAAGAAGGCTGTATTTTTGAAAACTGGCTCCAATATTATACGCAAAGTTTGGGTTTTGATCCAAGGCTTTAATTGCTTTGTTGAAATATTGTGAGGCTAGCTCCTCCTTGTTTTGAAGAGAATAATTATATCCCAGTTCTACATAAAGCTGTGGAAAATTACGACCGTCCCCCAGTTTTTCTTTCAATAGTTTTTCTGCTTCGGAAAAATTTTCGAGCTGTTGATTTGAGGCTATCATAGACATAAAATAGTCCAAGCGATAAGGATTTTGCTTACTCAATTTTTCATAAATGCTCAATGCTTTTTGAAATTGGCCTTGTTCATAATAATTATTGGCCAAAGCATCACTTTGAGAAAAGCCCGCCGTAACTGTAAAAAGAAATAAAATAAGATAAAGTTTGCGCATGCCGTAAATATAATGAAACATCCACGATTAATTTTAAACACACAGATGAATGTCTATTTGGATGTTCCATCTGTCCTTTAAAAAAAATATTATAGTCAGATGAAATGACCTGATAGCAATTGGATTCTGAAAATATTTATCAATAACAAAGCCGCACTTTACTTTTATAGGGAAGTATTAAAATAAAAAAAGGTTCGCCCTAAAGCGAACCCTTCTTTTCAACATTAAACAATCTCCTCTTATTGTTTAACGATTTTGTAAGTATCAGAATTACCATCAATCATAACCTTCATAAGGTAAACACCCGGAGTTAGGGATGAAATGTTAATTGAAGTTTCATTTTGATCTATGGAAGTTTCAAAAACTTTTTGACCTAATAGGGAAAACATCGAAACACTTTCAATAGTATTGTTTGCTGAAAGGTTCAAAACATCTTGTGCAGGGTTTGGATAGAATTTGAAACCTTCAAAACTGTTTTCGCCCACGCCTATCAAAACTGTTTTAGCGTCAAAATACAATCCAAAACCGAAAGTTCCAGAGACACTTGTTCCAGCAAAAGCCATGCAAGGTAAGTTGTCAGCTGTTTCAGCAGTAACTGATGGAAATCCATCAAAAGCTTTATTAGTTGGATCCACTACTGGCTCGAATGGGTCAAAATCAGTCCCGTTAAAGGTTAGGGATCTATTTGTGTCATTATCAGTATCTGGAATATTGTCGCGAACGTATGCCATGCGAATTTCCTCTGCACCATTAATTTTGCGCATCCAACTATCGGTATGTGCAATATTCCAATCTGTTCCACCAGAAGGAAAATTACTAAAATTGACATAGGCTGCACCACTTAAGCGCTTTAGCCCCAAACCGTTAAAATTGTTGGATGATCCGGCCGCTCTCTGTGATGCCCAAATCACAACTTTGTCACTGGCCAGATCTAATCTAGCTGCGCGGATTGTAGGGTTTAATACCTCTGTTACGCTACCGTCTATAACGGTTTCTCTGGCACCCCATGATGCTGGGTCATTGTAGTTTGAATTTACTTCTGCATACAAGTTTCCTGAAGTGGCCCCCGTATAGGTTGTATAACAAGCTCCATTAAGACCATAGCTAAACTCTACTTGTTGTGCACAGGTTCCTAAGCTAGCTTCATCTACCCAATCAAATCCATAACTTCCTGCTGTACTTCTGGCCGAATGCACTTCCGTACAGCTTGTGGTTTTTTGATAAGTTGCAAAAACGCGTTGTGCATTGGTACTTCCAGGATAATTTCGGTCCACACCAAAATCAGTAACGTCACTCGCTACAGTTTGAAAATCAAAAGCTCCAGAAGCCATATTCCATCTAAGGACTTGAAAAACCCCATTTTGGAACATAGAGTAAACGAGCAAATAGTCATCACCGCCTCCATCCATGGAGATTGCCTGTATTTTTCCGAAAAAAGAACTAATTACAGGCTGATCTTTCCATAATGTAAATGTATTACCACCATCAGTAGAGCGGTATATATATAGATTTGAATCTGAACCACTTCCAGTAAAATTTTCGAAAGCAGCAATATAGATATCTCCGCTACCAGTAACATCCATATCCAATCCGTCAATATAATCGTCTCTTAACAAACGATCAGTGTCCCAATCTTCGGGAGATCTTGATTGTTCAGGGCGCTCTATTATGGTATTTGGGCGAAAGTTGCCATCACTACCTCCAACCTGTGAATATTGCGTTGTTTCAATTGGCTTGTATAGTGCAGCCATGTTAGGGTCAATGTCCTGCCATGCATTTTTAATGGCAAGACGGTTGGCGTTGATTTCGGCCGCCGTACCGTTCTCTTCAAGAGATTTAGCTTGTTGATACAAAGCTTCAAGCTCTGGAGTTCTTTCGGGAATTACAATTGCGTTCCCGCTTAAATCTGACTGTGCTATCCCTGTGATGATACAAAGTGAGCACATTAAAAAGGTAATTACATTTTTCATGATTACATGTTTTTTAATTAATACTTGTTTATTTCACTTTATAATTGAGGAGAATATGCTATTAGTGATTTAAATCTGACACAAATCTATGGCAAGTATTGAACCAACAGTATGACTATTGTAACAAACTCTATAACAGATGTAACATAAACGGGAAAAGCCGAAAACACTAGGGTTTTCGGCTTTCAAAAAGCTGTTAAATATATAGTTTAACCTAATTTATCCAAATCAATTTCGTCAATTGCGTCCCAAGTTTCATCAAGATCCATATTATTTCCTTTAGCTTCTAGATAGAAACGGTTGCCTTCCATGAGTTGAATTGTACTGTTATTATTTCCAGAACGGTATTCCTCAATAGCTTTTGTGCCATTTTTGGTTACGGTTTTTCGGGAGCCGTTTTCACTCTCTTCTTCAAAATCCTGACTCATTACCATACGCATACCCGCCGTGGCAGCGGCTCCTACTTGGCCAGCGCCGTCAATAATGCTAATTGTGAATTTTTTGGACTTGTCTTCATTAGCGTAAGCAGCTTCAATGGAAGCAATGCCCATCATTCCCGCTTGTCCGGCTTTATAACTAATGCGTTTCATTCCGTTTACTTCGTCGGGTAGCCAAGATTTTAACTCTTCATTGGTTAGTGGGGTTGTTTCTTGCAGTTCCTTGATATCATCCTGCATTTTGGTCATTTCTTCCACTGCATTGGTTGTGTTTGAAACCGCTTCTTTGGTTTCTTTTATTTTTTTGCTCACTGGATTGTCCTTGCAGCCTATAAAAGCGGAAAAAACAAAAAGAGCCAATAGATACTTTTTCATGATTGAAGATTTTAGTTAGTATTATTTGGGTTGAAAATTAAATACTAATATAATCAATATCAATAAAATATGGTTATAATGTGAAAAAGTTCTCTTGAAGAATTACATCTCGGAAGCTATTTTTTCTAGCTCAGCATACCAGTTTTCGCCAAACTTACGAATAAGGGCAGTTTTAACGAATTTATAAACGGGCACTTGGAGCTCTTTCCCCAAAGTGCACGCATCATCACAAATGGGCCAGCGGTGATAGTTTACGGCTGCAAACTCACTGTATTCTTGAACACGAACAGGATATAAATGACATGAAATAGGTTTTCTAAAATCAATAGCACCCGCATTGAATGCGTCTTCAATACCACAACTTGCAATACCTTTGTCTGTAAAAGTTACATAGGCACATTCCTTCCCTTCCACCAAAGGGGTTTCCAGTTCGTCAAGATCTGTTTTAATGTAAGTGCCCTGTTTTTCAATTGCCGCTATTCCTTCCGCGCGAAGAAAGGGTTTCACTTTTGGGTAGATTTCTTTTAGAATTCCAACTTCTTCTTCTGTTATAGGTGCTCCCGCTTCCCCTTCAATACAGCATGCACCCTTGCATGCATTAAGGTTGCACACAAAATCTTTTTCGATTAAATCTTCGGAAACTATAGTTTTACCCAATTGAAACATGCTGCAAAGATAGCTGCTTTGCTTAATTTATAGCGTGGAAATTTTACATTTATTAACGCTTATTATGGATATTGCATCCAATATAATTGCCTAATTTTGCGCCCTTAATTAAAAGGTATGGTTTTAAATTTTAAAGAAATCGTTACGGCCACAATGGTACTTTTTGCGGTAATCGACATTATAGGAAACATCCCTATTATTATTGGGCTTCGTGAAAAAGCCGGCCATATCAATTCTGGAAAAGCTTCCATAATTGCTGCGATTGTGATGATCGTATTCCTTTTTTTGGGTGAAAGTATTTTGAAGCTTATTGGCGTAAATGTTAATGAATTTGCAGTTGCGGGCGCGTTGATACTTTTCTTTATAGCTTTGGAAATGATACTTGGCGTAACGCTTTTTAAAGAAACCGACACAAGCCCAGATTTAGCTACCATTTTCCCATTGGCATTTCCACTTTTAGCTGGACCTGGAAGTTTAACCACACTGCTGTCACTTCGGGCTGAGTATGAAATTCAAAATATAATTGTAGCAATACTTGTGAATATCGTTATTATTTATGCGGTCTTAAAAACTTCTGGCAAACTGCAACGTTTTTTGGGAAAGAACGGAATTGCGGTTATCCAAAAAATATTTGGTGTAATTTTGTTGGCTATTGCGGTGAAGCTTTTCACTTCAAATATTCAAGAACTTTTTAATTAAAGAACAATGAAAATATTTATCTACATTTTAATGGCTTGTGCTGCTGGTCTTGTTGTTTTCAATATTACAAAATTAGATTTTGACCATTTGCTTGAAGGGGATAGTTCTATTGCGGCAGTAAGTATTTTGGCAGGATTGTGCGCTATATTGGCACTTGGTATTTTGCTTATTTCAAAAAGTATTGCTTCTAAAGTAAAAAAATAGGGTTTCTACTTTTTGTCCAAATGATTTTTCGACTCCAGTTCCAAAACTTTTAAGAGCATTGGATCCGTTTCGTTAAGGATTATTTCGTATTCATTCGGGCCAAAAAGCTGTTGGGCAATATTTGCTTTCAAGGTTCTTTTCAACTCTTCGGTATAGTTTGAAAGATCTATCTGCGCTTCGTTAAATTTGGCGTATTCAATAAATTCCTTTGAAAGTTTATCTTCCACCACAAAACTCTTTCTAAAATCATCGAATTTCATTCCTTTAAATAAGGTTCGGTTTTTTTCGAGATATTCAAAGATGAAATAACTCATAAACCCGCTTCGTGCAACATATTGAAGCGTTTCATTTTCTACACTTGTGTCTTTCGGCACAAAAACATCGGGTATAATTCCACCGCCGCCGTAAACCACTTTTCCCTTTGGGGTAACATATTTAAGGGAATCAGCAACTTTAATGCTGTCTGCATGGATCAATTCACCGTTGCGGTAACGCTTTTCATAATCGCTATAATAGGTGTCATTCCCATTTCCGTAAGGCCGCTGAATGGAACGACCGGTTGGGGTGTAATAGCGCGCAATGGTTAAGCGCACGGCACTGCCATCGCCGAGCGACATTTCGCGCTGCACCAATCCTTTTCCGAAAGAACGGCGACCAATAATGGTCCCTTTGTCATTGTCTTGGAGCGCACCTGCCACAATTTCGCTGGCAGATGCGGAATTCTCATTTATTAAAACGTAGAGTTTTCCGTGTTCAAAATCGCCGCGTCGGGTCGCGTAAGTTTTATTGATGTCGCCACTTTTGTTTTTGGTAATAAGAACAAGTTTGTCACTTTCCAAGAATTCATCAACTACTCTTTCTGCAGTTGAAATATAGCCTCCTGGATTGCCGCGAAGGTCCAAAACAAGTTTTTTGATGCCTTGGTCTTTTAGTTTTTCTAAAGCGCTTTCAAATTCTTTATAAGTGGTTTCTGAAAAACGGTTCAGTTTTATATAACCTAAATCGTCCGCCAATTTATAGGAAGCGTCCACGCTAACCAAGGGCACTTGTTTTCTCCGCACCTTTATTTCCAATGTTTTGTTTTCACTGGGGCGGTACACGTCCAAAGCAACTTTGCTGTTTATTTCGCCTTTCAGATAATTGGAAATGCTATCGCGCTGGACCAATTCACCAAAAAGTTTTTTGCCGTCGGCGTAAAGGATTCTATCGCCACCTTTAATTCCTGCCTTTTCCGCAGGACCACCTTCAATGGCGCGGATTACGGCAATGGTGTCTTTGTAAACATAGAAGCTAACGCCAATGCCCGTGAAGGCACCGCGCATATCGTCTGCATTGTGTTGGTATTCACTTTTGGGAATGTAAACCGAATGAGGGTCGAGGTTTTCGAGAATACCGTTAACCGTGACATCCACAATGCTGTCTGTGTTTACATTGTCAACATATTCATAATCTATATAATCTATGAGCCTATTAAGTTTGTCTTTTTTTGAACTTGTGGCGAAGATTTTTTCGGTGTTATCGTGAAAATTGAGCTTGGATCCAATAAATACGCCTACGGCAAGCGCTAGGCCTATCCACAGGGGTAAGTATTTTTTGAAATTTTCCATTATTCTAAATCCAGATCTGAAATGTGTTGTATGCTTACTCCCGCTTTTTCTAAAAAGGCAATGCCAGAGTTGTCTTTATATTCGTTTAGATAGACCATTCTTTTTATGCCCGCCTGGTGTATCAATTTGCTGCACTCCTTGCAGGGCGACATCGTGATGTATAACGTTGCTCCTTCACAAGCCTGTGTGCTTGATGCTACTTTTAATATTGCATTTGCTTCGGCGTGAAGGACATACCATTTGGTGTAGCCTTGGTCATCTTCGCAAATGTTCTCAAAACCAGTTGGTGTACCGTTGTAGCCATCGCTTATAATCATTTTGTCTTTCACAATAAGTGCGCCAACTTGACGTCTCTTGCAATATGAAAGTTTGCTCCACTCTTGTGCCATCCTTAGATAGGCAATATCATACTTGCGTTGTTTACTGTCCTTCATACTTTTATATAGGTAGCGAAATTAATGGGAAGTTACACCACTGCCAAAAAAATTGTTGTTAAGTTATTGCCAAAGAAATATGTTGAGAGGCTTATGCAACGATGAGTATATGAACCAATAGTTTAGAAGTTCGGATTCTTTCGATTCTCTATCCGCTAATAACAACCAACAATCAAAAAATCCAGTTGTTGATAAGCATTGGGATAACCATTCCTATTACAAGCGAGGAGACTACCAAAACCCAATCCCTTTTATTGAAACGGAAGATAGTTTGAAAGATAAAGGCTATTATTAAAATAATGATCACCACGATGATCTGTGCAGCTTCAATACCGAGAGCGAATTCTAGTAATGGTAAAATGCCGCTACCGCTATCCAATGCTGTGAAGAAAGAAGCAAACCCTAATCCATGAATCAATCCAAAGAAAATGGTAACGATATAGAAAATGCCCATTTTTTCAACTTTCTTTTCTTTTCCTGCAGTAAAAAGGTTGAAAAGGGCCGTGACTAAAATAGTAACTGGAATTAAAAACTCGATAACCCTACCAGAAACGCTAACTACATTATAACTCGCTAAAAGAAGTGAAAGCGTGTGGCCAAGAGTAAACATAGTTACTAAAAGAAGCAATTTTTTCCAAGAAGAAAAATTATAGGCGGCACAAAGCACAATCAAAAAGAGGATGTGGTCGTAGGCTTTCCAGTCCAACACGTGGTGGAGCCCAAGGTTAAAATACAACCAGAAATCAGACATTGGGGATAGTGTTTTTCAAGGTTTGCCCAAATATAGTGATTGTAATCAATATTATAACATCGAAAAATTAAATAATCACCCTTACTTCGCCCAGCTGCTGAACTTTGTATGGAAATTGTTCGCCCGGAGCGCCAATAAACATAAAATTGATGGGAATATTCCATCGCTTTGAGAGTTCGTTTATCTTTTCAGGGCCGAATTTCCCCGGTTCTTCCACGAATTGTATTTTAATATCAGGATAAGCCCTGTCCAGAACCTCAATATCAGATTTTAAGTTATTTGCTGCTTTCATACCTTCATCAAGTATGGCTACAATTTTAATCCTTTTTGTAGGTTCATTCTCTTTAATGTATAGCATCACCCTATTTAGTGTTTCCACGTTGTCGTTATTGGTAAAAAACACAAACTGTTTGCCAGTCAATTTTTGCAACTTAGATTTGGTAACACGGTTCCAGTTTTTAAAAAACTTGCTATCATCCGGAGCAATATAATCAATAAAGAGCAGGACAGCCCTAAGTATATAATGATAATAAAGCATAAAAAAAACAACGAATAGAGTAGGAGCCAAATATTCAAAAAAAGTTCCCAGAAATTCAGGGTTCAGAAAAATATTGCCCAACAATGCAGCTATAACTGAGGCAATTGCAATAAAAACAGCCAAAAAGGAAGCGCGTTCCGGCCTTGGCAAGTGTTTCCTGTTAAACTTTAACAATAGGTTGCCAATTCCAAAAAGGACCATTACTGAAAGAAATGCAATAGTATATACCCCAGCAAGTGAAGGTAAATCACCGTGTGTTACAAAAAGAATGGAAGTACATAGCGCAAAAAATAATATGAAGATGAAATAGGGGCTTTTTCTTCTGTTTCGTTTCAATAAAAAACTAGGAAGAATTCGATCCAATGCCATTCGTTCCATTAATCCCCCAACGCCAACATATGAGGTCAGCACTGCACCGCTCAACACCAAAGCTGCATCTATACCAACCAAAAAAGAAAGCCAATGCCCTCCAGAAGTTTCTCCAAGAAATGAAAGCAATGCATCTTGATTGCTATTTACAACTTCTTACGGTAACAAACCCAGTGCGAGAAATGCGATAAGTGGATTAAAAATGCTTACAACAATCCACATATTGCGTAATGTCTTTGGGAAAACCCCTTCTTGCTGTTCCTCCACATAATTTGCTGAACTTTCAAAACCACTTATACCCAACATTGCGGCAGAAAAGCCAAAAAAGAGTGCCATTGTAATGCTTCCGCCCAAGGGCATTTTAAAATTGGCAATTAATGTTTCAAAACCATTATTAAAGAAAAAATAAAGGCAAAACCCGCATAGAAGCGTCAAGGAAAAGAGATGAAAAAGAAAAATAGCAACCGCAACTTTTGAAGATTCACCAATCCCTAAAATAACCAATCCCATAAACAAAAATAAAAGACCAATGGTTACAGGAAACACAGGGATTGCACCCCAAACACTATGGGCATATTTAACCGCTTCACTTGCGGAAAGTACAGCCGTAGCCATATATGAGAGCACTGTTAAGGCAGCTGCAACAGAGGCCGTAGATTTTTTGGTAGTGTTTAAAAGTGCATTGTAAGCCCCTCCATTTAGCGGTAAGGCGCCAACTACTTCACCATAAATTTTCCGAAATAAAAAAAGAACTCCAGCGACCATTAATAGTGAGATCCAAGCGTATTGGCCTGCATAAAAAATAGCGAGTGCCGAAACATATAAACATGACGAGCTTATATCGTTGCCACAGATAGCTGTGGCTTCTAGCTGGTTTAGTTTTTTAGGCATCTAATGAAGGGGGTTAGATTTTAAAGGTAAGTAAGCAGAGAATTTTTAGGCAGAATTTTTCTGTTAAAAATTCATAAGCGTGTTTAATTCAGTATAAATCTAAATAATCCTAAAATCGAGTAGGCTAAATAATTTTTCGTGAAGTTTTATAAAGAAAAAAGCCTCAACATTTCTGTTAAGGCTTTCTGTACTCGAGGCGGGAATCGAACCCGCACGTCCTAAAACACTGGATTTTGAATCCAGCGCGTCTACCAATTCCGCCACTCGAGCAAATGGGAGGCAAAAATAAACAAATATTTGTAATTTATTGAAAATTTATAAAAGGTATTTTTTTAAAAAGTACTTAGTATTAATTTTTACCTTTGTAAGCTAATCAACAATCCAAAATCCAAATTATGTCAACCATCGCACCGGACCCCAAGATTTTTGCCTGTAAACAAAGTGAAGCGCTTGCGCAGGACATAGCAGATGCCTTCGGAATACCTTTGGGAAAGGTAATAACATCTCATTATAGCGATGGCGAATTTCAACCTTCTTTTGAAGAATCCGTTCGCGGAAGCCGCGTTTTTTTGATAGGCTCTACTTTCCCGAACAGCGATCATTTAATGGAACTTTTATTGATGATTGATGCCGCAAAACGTGCTTCAGCAAGACACATTACAGCGGTACTTCCTTATTTTGGGTGGGCGCGCCAGGACAGAAAAGATAAGCCTCGTGTTCCCATTGCAGCAAAATTAGTTGCAAAAATGCTTGAAACTGCGGGAGCTACAAGAATTATCACAATGGATTTGCATGCGGATCAAATTCAAGGATTTTTTGAAAAACCAGTGGATCACCTTTTTGCTTCTACCATATTTCTTCCGTATTTAAGAAGCTTGAAACTTGATAATCTAACAATTGCTTCCCCAGATATGGGTGGTTCAAAACGTGCTTATGCTTATTCAAAGTTTTTAGAAAGTGATGTTGTAATTTGCTATAAACAACGGGAAAAAGCCAACGTAATCTCCTATATGGAATTGATTGGCGACGTAAAAGGCAAAAACGTAGTATTGGTAGATGATATGGTTGATACTGCAGGAACGCTTACCACTGCTGCAGATTTAATGATGGAACGTGGCGCTTTGAGCGTTCGAGCAGTTTGTACACACCCACTTCTTTCTGGAAATGCTTATGAACGAATAGAAAAATCGCAAATGTTGGAACTTATCGTTTCAGATTCCATACCCACAAAACCGCATAATAAAATCAGGGTTATAAGTTGCGCAAAATTATTTGCTGATGTTATGCTTAGCGTAAACGCCAACAAATCTATCAGCGGCAAATTTTTGATGTAGTTTTTTAGAAATAGCAAGAATTCTTCTCTATAAATGAAAAAATCAAATTTCCTAATCTGATAATCCAAAATAAAATTTATCTTTGCACTCCCTAAAAAACAGGTTTTTAGGGAGTTTTTTTATTAATAAACAATTCAAAAAAAATGAAATCTATTACAATTAAAGGATCACAAAGAGAAAGCGTGGGCAAAAAGGCAACGAAAGCCCTACGTAATGCTGGAATGGTTCCTTGCGTAGTTTACGGAGGGGATGAGCCAATCAGCTTTACAGCAGAAGAAATTGCATTTAAAGACTTGGTTTACACTCCAGACGTACACACCGTTGTAGTGGATCTAGGTGGCACAAAGATTAATGCCATTCTTCAAGATATACAGTTTCACCCAGTGACTGACCGTATTCTTCACATCGATTTTTACCAAATTTTTGATGACAAAGAAGTAACTATGGAAATTCCAGTTCGTACCACAGGAAACTCTCGTGGTGTTCGTAATGGTGGTACTCTGCGTATTGTTAACCGTAAACTTCGTGTAAAAGCTTTGCCAGAAAATCTTCCAGATTTTATTGAGGCAGATATTACCGAAATGCGTATTGGTAACAAAATGTACACTAAATCCCTTAAAACGGATAATTACAAAATTATGCATCCAGATAATACCGTTATCTGTCAAATTAGAACTTCACGTACCGCGATTGTGGACGAAGTGGAAGAAGATGCTGAATCAGCAGAAGGTGCAGAAGGAGAAGAAGTTCCAGCTACAGAAACTGACGATGTTGCTGCAGTAAAAGAATAAATTTCTTTTTAAGAAGATTACCCAAAAGCATCCTGTTAATTCAGGGTGCTTTTTTTATTTTTACCGAAGATTATAAAATGTATGCTGTCGTTTTTCAAAAAATTATTTTCAGCAAAAGCTGACCAAAATGTTACTGAAGAAGATTCCATGAAAAAATTTCTTATTGTTGGCCTTGGCAATATTGGCCCCAAATATGCAAATACCCGCCACAACATAGGCTTTAAAGTAGTTGATTTTTATGCCGAAAAAAATTCCCTTCCGTGGGAAACTGCCAAGTTGGGCGATGTTACTTCACATAAAGTAAAAGGAAGGACCTTTATTTTTCTGAAGCCCAATACGTATATGAATTTAAGCGGAAAGGCCGTAAATTACTGGCTTGACAAAGAAAAAATTCCATTGGAAAATATGTTGGTGATTACAGACGATTTAAATTTGGCTTTCGGAACCATTCGCATAAAAACCAAAGGTAGCGACGGCGGGCACAACGGGTTGAAAGACATTCAAAATACACTGCAAACCACCAATTACAACCGTTTACGTTTTGGAATCAGTGACGCTTTTGCAAAAGGAAGACAAGTGGATTACGTTCTTGGCGAATGGGAAGCCGAAGAAGAAAAACAATTACCCGAGCGATTGGAATTGGGCTGCAGCATTATAGAATCCTTTGCCCTCGCAGGAATGAATATTACGATGAACACATATAACGGCAAATAATTTTGAAGAAATATCCATCAGCTTCCGCATATAAAAATGACCGTCAAAGCATTGTCACTATTGGTACTTTTGATGGTGTCCACATTGGGCATAAAGCCATTTTAAAGCGTCTTGTGGAAACTGCCAAAAAGGAAAATCTAGATTCCGTAGTGCTTACTTTTTTCCCCCATCCACGGATGGTGCTTCAACAAAAAAGTGATATAAAACTAATAAATACTATTAACGAGCGCACACAACTCCTTGAAAATACAGGCCTTGAGCATTTAGTCATTCATCCTTTTACGCACGCCTTTTCCCGCTTAACCGCCTTGGAGTATGTTCGCGATATTTTGGTAAATAGCCTAAAAGCGAAAAAAATAATCATCGGTTACGACCATCGTTTTGGAAGAAATAGAAATGCAGATATTGACGATTTAAAGGAATTCGGCAAGACATATAATTTTGAAGTAGAAGAAATCTCCGCCAAGGAATTGGATGATGTTGCCATAAGTTCCACAAAGATTCGAAAAGCCTTGAACGAAGGAGATATTGATACCGCAAACAGTTATTTGGGGTATCATTTTATGATTTCTGGCGAAGTGATAAAAGGTAAAGCTATTGGGCGCACCATTCAGTACCCTACTGCAAATTTGAAACTGAAGGAATCCTATAAACTCGTTCCAAAAAACGGGGTTTACGTTGTTCAGTCATTAATTGAAGGCAAAAGAATTTTTGGAATAACCAGTATCGGCACCAACCCCACTGTGGGGGGGAAAGAAAAAACCATTGAAACCCATTTTCTAAATTTTAACGAAGATTTGTACGGAAAGGAAATCACTATTGAGTTTTTAAAATTCATTAGAGACGAAGAAACGTTTGATTCAGTGGAAATTCTTCGACAAGAAATTATAAAAGACGAAAAATTCGCAAAGCAATATTTACAGGAACGTGAATAAATTTCTTTATAAACAGATAGATAATATTGGTCTGGTTCTTTTTCGGGCAGTGTTCGGACTTTTAATTACTATCGAGGCATTTGGAGCAATAGCTACGGGTTGGGTAAAACGTACTTTAGTTGAGCCGCCTTTCACATTCAACTTTATTGGGTTTGATTTTTTGCAGCATCTGCAAGGTCCCGGAATGTATTATTATTTCGTGTTAATGGGCATTTTCGGCATTTTCGTGATGTTGGGCTTCAAATATCGTTTCAGTATGATTGCTTACGCAATTATGTGGACTGGTGTTTATTTAATGCAGAAAAGCAGTTACAACAATCACTATTATTTAATGATGTTGTTGTGCTGGATAATGGCTTTTTTACCCGCCAATCGATGGTTTTCACTTGATGCAAAAATAAATCCCGAACTGAAAAATCCTGCAATGCCGCGTTGGGTACTGTTGGTATTGATACTTCAGGTTTGGATTGTTTATACCTATGCTTCCGTTGCAAAATTATATCCAGATTGGCTTAATGCTTCCATGCCCGCTTTGCTAATGAGCGGTAAAAGTGATTTTTGGCTGGTTGGAGAATTGTTACAAGAAAAGTGGGTGCATTGGTGTATAGCTTATACCGGTCTTTTTTTCGATTTGCTCATCGTGCCTTTAATGCTGTGGAAACGTACACGTTTGCTTGGTTTTATCATTTCAATATTTTTTCATCTATTCAATTCGTTTATTTTCCATATTGGCATTTTTCCCTATATGTCCATCGCCTTTGCGCTGTTCTTCTTTAGTCCAGAAATACTTCAAAAACGTTTCCTTCCGAAGAAAAAATTATATAATGAAGGTGAAGTTATTGTTCCGAAACATAAAAACTTGATTTTTGGGATATTCTCAATTTACTTTCTCTTTCAGATTGGTTTACCGCTGCGTCATTGGTTTTTCAAGGATGACGTGCTTTGGACCGAAGAAGGCCACCGCCTTAGCTGGCGCATGATGTTGCGTTCCAAAAGTGGTTCTTTGACGGTATTTGTAGTTGATAAAGAAAAAGGAGAAAGGGAACTCTATAATTACAATAGCTTGCTTGGCAGTAAACAACAAGGATCAGTAGCAACTAAACCTGATATTATGTGGCAACTTGCGCAAAAAATAAAAGCTATTGAGGCTGAAAAAGGCCGAGATGTAGCGGTTTTCATGGAATCCAGAGTGCGAGTGAACGACGGTGAATTTCATCCTTTTACGGATCCAACTGTAGATTTGGCTGCACAGGAATGGCACCCCTTCAAACACAGCGAATGGATTTTGCCCTCTCCCGATGATTATAATGAAAAGCCTGTTAAAGAATAGCGTGATTTTCCTAACTTTGCCCTTCAAAATAATTTAGGAAAATGTTACAAGTAACTGATATTCGCGAAAACAAAGATAAATACGTAAAAGCACTTGCCAAACGTGGTATTGACGCTGCTTCCGTTTTAGAAGAAGTTTTAAATGTTGATGAACAACGTCGTGCTTCACAAGCGCAGTTGGATGAAGTTTTGGCGCAGAGCAATTCCTATTCAAAGGAAATCGGGAAACTTTTTCAAAGTGGCGACACCCAAAAAGCAAACGAGCTAAAGGAAAAAACAGTTGAGTTGAAGGAATCTTCAAAACAATTTAACGAACAAATGGTAAATGCCGCTGAAAAATTGCAGCAGTTGCTTTATACACTTCCAAACATTCCGAATGATTTGGTGCCAGCGGGAACTGATGAAAACGATAACGAAGAGGTTTACAAAGAAGGGGAAATTCCAAAATTGGTTGAAGGCGCGCTTCCACATTGGGAACTTGCAAAAAAATATGATTTAATCGATTTTGAACTCGGTGTAAAAATCACAGGCGCAGGTTTTCCTGTTTATAAAGGAAAAGGCGCGCGTTTGCAAAGAGCGCTAATTTCATACTTTTTAGATAAAAACACATCCGCTGGTTATACTGAATATCAAGTGCCGCATTTGGTAAATGAAGCTTCTGGCTACGGAACAGGCCAATTACCGGACAAAGAAGGGCAGATGTATCATGTTGGTATTGACGATCTTTATTTAATTCCAACTGCAGAAGTTCCCGTTACAAATATGTTTCGTGGCGATTTGTTGAACAATTCAGATTTGCCAATTACTTGCACGGGTTACACACCTTGTTTTCGACGTGAAGCTGGGAGTTATGGCGCACACGTTCGTGGATTGAACCGATTGCATCAATTTGACAAAGTGGAAATAGTCCGCATTGAGCATCCTGATAATTCATACGCTGCGTTGGACGGAATGGTAGAACATGTAAAAGGAATTCTTCGTGAATTGAGGTTACCTTACCGAATTCTTCGTCTTTGCGGAGGTGATTTGGGTTTTACCTCAGCATTGACATATGATTTTGAAGTTTTTTCAACGGCCCAGGACCGTTGGTTGGAGATTTCTTCCGTTTCAAATTTTGAGACTTTTCAAGCAAATAGATTGAAACTTCGCTTTAAAGATACTGACGGGAAAAACAAACTTGTCCATACATTAAACGGAAGCGCTTTGGCGCTCCCAAGGGTTTTAGCGGGAATTCTTGAGAATTACCAAACAGCAGATGGAATTAAAATCCCAGAGGTCTTGGTACCTTATTGTGGATTTGATTTTATTGGTTAAAATTTTTCACCTCCGGATTCACCAGTAATATCCCAGGTATTAATTTTTCTTATAATTTAATAAAATGAAAAGCCCTTACTATTTAAAGTAAGGGCTTTTGTTAAGAAAAACACTTAAAGCTAATTATTCCTGATCTTGTGGCATAGACATTTTGGTATATTCCAAAACGAGTGCGCTAAGCCAATCCCAATTGATCGATTTGTAAGGATATTTTGCCATAAATTCAGCGTTATCCCCAAAAAGAAACTCGTAGTTTTCTTCAAAATCACTTTTTGGCAACCAGATTATTTTATCGCCTTTTTGAACATAATATGATTTTACAACACCGCCACCAATGGTAGGGCCAGGACCCATTTTAAAACCTGAGGATTCTTTGGCGAAAGGGTCGTGATACACAGAAATTATATTGCTGAAGTCTGGGTTGATTAGCTGCATCAAAAATTCCTTTTCGTCTTTTTTGTTTTTCAGGGAAACTTTTTGGTTTACGAAATAAATTTGATCGTTGCTCGTCAACTTTTTTGCGCTGTTTCTTCTTCCCATCCCATAGTTGCTGAATTTTTGGGTCACTTTCCCGAATTTTTCAAAACCGCTAGCATACAAATAGGCTTCAGCAATCTGGGATGCATCATAGGTTTCTTTATTGTCGGTAACGCTATCTTTAAAAACAATCTGGGCAATCTGCCCTTTTTTGGTTACTACGCCCTTGCAATAACCTTTGTGCTCTGAACCATCTTTCATAATAACAGTTGATACCTTTTTAGTGGCTGGCTGGTTAAAACCTTCATTGAAAAAGTAGGTTTTTAGCATATCGCGTTCTTCGTCGCTATATTTCACTTTATCTTGGGCAAAAGCAAAACCACAGACCATCATAATGGCAATGGATAAAAATTTTAGTTTCATAATTTTTGGTTTTAGTAATTTCTATAGCAATATTCCAACATTAATTTTGAAAGTTGAATTTCTACAGCAGAAAATTAGCACCTAAACCCTCAAAATACGGCAAATGCCCTATACAATTTTGGGCAATTTGGAAAAAAAAGGAGCCCGTGCTGGGCTCCTATACTTTTTATAAAAAAATGAAACGGTTACGCTTTCTTAAAACTGGAGTAATATTCCTCCATCAAATTCATCAAAGCCGTTACCAAATCTTTGGTTTCAAGCAACAGACTGAAATATAAAGTCGTGTTTTTAGGGCTTGATTCTTCGGTTCGGGTTCGGGCTATTTGCTTTTCAATTTTGTTTGAAAGGCTTTCATAAATTTCCTCTTTTTTGGAAAGAACGTTTCCTATACGTTGGAATTCTTTTTTGTGAAAAATGTCTTCAATTTCATTTAAGAGTTCTTCCAAATGTTGGTCTATTTCCTGCAAGTCCTTAATTTGGTTGAAGCGAAGCGCTTTGTGGTTGTTGTTTACGTGTTTGTAGCTTGCTTTTGAAATAAACTCCAAAGACTGCACAACATCGGTCAAATAACCAAGAATCGTGATGTAGAAGTTACTTCCGCGAACACTGGTCTCGTCAAGGTTCTTTATGAAATAGAAAATGTTATCTCTTAGCTCTTCAACTTCATCATTCAATTTGCTTACACCTTTTTTGCTCTTTTTTAATTTTTTGGTGTCTTGTTTGGCCAGGCCACGAAGCATATCACTGTATATTTTGTTTGATCGTGAAACTACATTGCTAATGTTTTCGGCACTTTCTTGAATAATTCCCTGAACGGTTTTACTTTCGGTTTTCTTCAAGCCACTTTTTTCCATTTTTATCTTCACCTTATTTTTGTGTGAAAGATAATTTCGGACCAATAATAGGATGGCCATTAATAGCAATACAGCAATCATAGCACCTCTTCCTATAAAAATTAGATAGGTTAACGTTCCTGCTGCAACAAAGGCTACAAAAGCCGTAAAAAACCAACCGCCGATAACGTTGAGTACACCAGCAACCCTGTAAACAGCACTTTCACGGCCCCAAGCTCTATCAGCCAAAGAAGTACCCATAGCAACCATAAAGGTTACATAGGTTGTAGAAAGTGGTAATTTCATAGAAGTTGCGGTAGCAATCAATATACCTGCAACCATAAGGTTTATGGAAGCACGGATCATATCAAAAGCTGGTAGCTCATATGTTTTGTGCTTTGGAAGGTTGATAACGGGTTTCTCAAAGCGCTTGTCTATTTTTTGCTGAAGAGAGGCGGGAATGATGTAATTAAAATAGGTAGATACATGCGTGCTGGATTTTACTAAAAACCTAGAGAGCATATTTGGGTTGAATTTTTCATGACCTTCTCCTTGGCGTGCTAAATCTATTTCGGTATCAGAAACTGTTCTCGCTTTTTTAGAAAACCAAAGGGTAAGAACCATTACACCGCCAGCAATAAAAAGTAACATTGGCTCTGCGGGAACTTTTTCCGCAAGGCTGTGCATACTGTATTCTGATGCTGCTACACCAGATGCGGACCAATCCATATAACTATGATACGCTGCCATTGGCACGCCTATAAAGTTTACCAAATCATTTCCTGCAAATGCTAATGCAAGACTAAAAGTACCTACTGCGATAACTATTATGAGAATATTCTTTTTAAAAATAGTCATAAAAAGTTGCGAGAAAATGGTCCAAAAAATGAAGCTGCCCGCAATTAACTTCCAAGTATCACTTTCAATAATATCTTTAAAGCTACTATAGAATGGAGTGCCCTTTAAACCTTTAACAAGTATAAAATAAGTAATACAGGTTAGTGCTATACCACCAAAGATGGCTCCGAAATATTTCATTTTTTGCTCTACATGAAATGTGAACACGAGCCTAGATAAGTATTGAACAACTGCACCCACAGAGAATGCAATTACAACAGATAAAAGGATTCCAATTATAATTTCTAAAGCTTTATCAGTATTGATATATTTTGTTATAGCGGAAATTGTTTCAGTATCGTTGTGTCCAATTTTTATAAGCGCCATAATAACCGCAGCACCCAAAAGTTCAAAAACGATGGAAACCGTTGTGGATGTTGGCAAGCCAATAGTATTAAAAAAATCTAGCAATAAGATATCGGTAATCATTACCGCCATGAAAATGATCATTATTTCATCAAAGTAGAATTCGCCCGGGACGAAGATTCCTTTTCGCGCTACTTCCATCATTCCGCTAGAAAAAACCGCGCCGATGAAAATACCCAAACTGGCAATTATCAAAATGGTTCTGAAAGAAATTGCCTTTGAGCCAATGGCAGAGTTTAGAAAGTTTACGGCATCATTACTAACCCCAACCACCAAGTCTGCAATTGCAAGTGCGGCAAGTGCAACAATCATTAATAAATAAATATTATCCATTGTAATTTCTAATTAAGTTGGTGCAAATTTCCCATTTATAATGGGATTGATTGTTACCAAATTGTTAACTGTATTTCACTTAAAAATGTAGATCAAACCCGAGACGGTATTCCAAAAAATCACTTTTTCCTCCTACTGTTGCGTATGTTAAATCAGTTTGAACCTTTAATTTATGGCCCACTATATATTTTGAACCTCCCAATGTGAATTGGTTTTGTGTGTCGTTAGATGAAAAATTGGTTTTTGGTATTATGGCTGTGTAACGTCCAGCAATTTCCCAATTAGATTTAAAGACATATCCCCCCTGAAAATTGTACCCTTGACCCATATAAACTTCTTGGTCTGTATTGCTGCCATCACTATTTTTGGCAATGGGGTTTGCAGCATCGCGGTAACTGTATTCGCCCATTAAAGAAAAGCCATTGTATTTAAACATGGCATCCACAAAAAAGGTGCTTATATTGGTTTCATAAAAACCCACGTCATTTTTCATATAACTTCCTTGATTGCTTCGTGTTTTTACGGCATCTACATTATAATCATAGGTAGCGCCAATGGCGAGTTTTGGTGTTTTTTCACGATAGATATCACCGCCAATATAGTCTCCTTTTTTTGTGAATTCACCAAAAGGTAAAATTTCTAAACGTGTTGTGTATTGAAGCCCTCCAAGATTACCAGTTATAACGTTTCTGCCTTCTCCCTGCGAAACGGCAAACATCTCTCTGATAAGAAAATTTTCAGAAGCTTTGAAGCTATGGCGTAATTGAATTCCAAGATCTCTATCAATATTGAATAAGCTGTTTAGTCTAGAACGATCAATAAGCTGAAGGCTTGCAGAAGAAATAAGACGCTCTCTGTTTCCAGGCAGTTTGGCCTGTCCAGCCCATAGTTCAAGGTTTTTATAAAACTCCCACATTACTACGGCATCAAGAATTATCCGCGGGGAATCTCCCGTAAATTCTGAAGCACCGGCAATATCTCTGTTTGAGAGGCCAAGCTCAATTTTATATCGCAGTTTTGGGGAATAGGCAAATCCATCAAACTTTAAACGGGCGCGGCGAATTAAAAAACTTTGCTCTGGTTTTCCGAATTTATCACCATCATGTTCCCAAGCAGATTCTGCCCTAAACTGTATTCGTGGCGCAAAACGTACACTCCAAGTACTGTCTTTGCCAACAAAATTAAGCATTCCGTCCCCAAATTTTGGAGTGCTTATTTGTGAATGGGCAGCAGAAATAAATAAAAATAGAAACCCAACAAGATAAATCTTACGGTGCATTAAAAATCAGTTTTAGTTTTTGTCGCTGCAAAGGACTGATTTTAAATTCAATTCAATGTTTCTATAATGTTAAGCCATTATATAAAATTTAAAATAGATTTTTTAGAAAAAGGGCTGTTCTTGATGAACAGCCCAATTTTGAAAATCTAGTCGACAAAAACTAAACGATTCCAAAAATCGCCTCTTTTCAAGGCAATTACAAATAAAAACCATCATAATCTGTTTTATGTAAATTTACCTTTACCAAATCATTAAGTTATTAGATTGTGATATTAATGAAAAATTAAACATTTGATTATCAAATTTATACAGCTTTAATGTTATCATAACGTTACGGAATCGTTTCTTAATGGTTAATTTTGTAAATTTGAATATTCGAAAAAATTTAAAACATCTACTTATGAAAAATATAATCACAATTTTAGCAATCGTTTTGATAGCTTCGGCTTCTTTCGCTCAGAATTCTAAAAATAATACCTACTTTTTAAAGGGAGATATTATAGAGGCTACCATCTATCACGATAACGGAATGATAGCACAAACAGGCTATTACAATCCAGAGAATAAACTTACAGGAGAATGGACAAGCTATGACCGTAACGGAAACAAAACTGCCGTAGCTAATTACAATAATGGCGAGAAAGTAGGTACCTGGTATTTCTTTACTAATGAAGGAATAAAGGAAGTTTCATATATGGATGCCCGTATTTCTAAAGTTGTAACATGGAAATCTGATAATACCCAAATTGTATCAAATTAAAAGCTAATTCTATATAAAATAAAAAACCCTGACTTTTAAGTCAGGGTTTTTTATTTTAAACTTAAGGTAGTTTAGAATTTAATAGAGTAGCCTAAACTAATTTCTTGACCAGGATTCCATTTTGAATAAAGTTGATCTTCTGCGCCAAATGATTGGTAAACACTTTCAACGTCATCATCAAGTAGATTGTCAAACTTTAGGGATATTGAAGAGTTTTTGTTTTTCCCAAATGCTTTGGATATGTTCAGTTTAACATTGTGGAAAGGCAGTGTATATACATCGGCCACATCGCCAGCGCCTACAATCTGTAAGGTTTTACCCTGGGTATTGTAGAATATTCCTCCTTGCCATCCTGAAGCTTCTTCTTTGTAATTTAACCCTAGATTTATTAAATAAGGACTTTGACCTTGTAGCTGTCTATAGTCATCAAGGGTTTCTCCAGTCCTTAAGTTGTCTAATCTTCCTTGGCGCTCATCTTCACTGTACTCTTGTTGAGATTCAATGAGCGAAAAGTTTAGGTTGAAATCAATATTTTGCAATCCATTAATAAACCCAAGATTTTTTCTTATTTCCAGCTCTCCGCCAAAAACTTTTGCGTCACCTAGGTTTAGGGGTGTATATTGCCCGTATGCTCTTCTTATGAAAGAAAGTTCAATGGGGTCGTTAAAAGATTTGAAGAAACCACTTAATGCAAAAAAGTCGCCAGACTCACCATATTGTTCATATCTCAAATCGAAATTATTAACATAGGTTGGTTGCAAATTAATGTTCCCAATAAAAGTAGTACTGCTAATTGGGTCAAAAATTTCGGCAAGCGAAGCTTCTTTAAATGAAGGTCTAGCCGTTGTGCGTGAATAGGAGGTACGTATTTTTTTATTTGCATCTTCATTCAAGTCAAATATAAGATTGGCAGAAGGAAAAAAGTCAGATTTCTCTAATACTTTAGCATCTACAAGTCTTGAACCATCCTGTCTTTCACCTGTATAAATCAAATCGAATTTTTCATATCTCACACCCAAAGCGGCATTCACCCAAGAGGCAAGTTTAAATTCTTCAGATATATAACCAGCTGTAATATTGATTTTTGAACTGTAAGAGTCAGAATCATTAGAGTCTTGGCGCAAATAGGTTCCACTTCCGGTATTGGGGTCATAAATATTTTCGGGAGACAATAGTTGATCTGGATCGCCTCCTAAAGTTGCGCTAGAAAAGTTTAGTAATGGTAATGAATACTTTATTACATCAAAATCTCTTTTTTTGGATGTGTATGCGCCACCTATTTTGGTCTTGGCATCAAAACCAAAAAGCTTGTGCTCTTTTTCAAGATCAATTTTGCCAGCAAGATCTAATTCTTCCAAAGAGCGAAAAAATCTTGCCGCATCGCCAGATTCACTTGGCTCAATAGTATAGGTTTCTTCATTGGTATTTGGGTTGATTGAAACTCTAAATGGGGTTGAGCGAAAATCCTTATCTTCAACTTTCGCAAGAGATGGAGCTAAATTCCATTCTAAATTCCAATCATTATCACTTCCAAAAGTGTGCTGACCTTTTAAAAGTCCATTTGTAATGGATCTTTGAACGTATGTTAAATTGTCCTTTTTTATAGTATTGCTGCTAATTATATAATTATCTACTCTAAATATACCTGCTTCAGATTCCCCATTCTGAATGTGAAGTGCATTAAATTGATATTTGGATTTCTCTGTTTTATAAGTCAATCCAGCCAATCCACTAATCAATACAGAATTATTCCCTAATTCCCCATTTTGGGTACGATCTGCTAAAAGATCAAAATTTGATTTATCAGATTCATCCTTTCTGTAAATCTGTCCGTTTATGTATTCGTCATAATATTTTGTCTCATTTCTATATGAAATCGATGCCAAATAGCCCAATCTATTATCGCCCACCTCAAACTGATCTCCTGCTGTTAAGGCAAAATTATAGTTCATAAAACTTTGTTCCTTCAATGCGGCCATCCTTGGATTAAAACGCTGCGTTAAATTTTGAACAAGCGCTCCATCCTGTTGTGGCAATGGAACTTCCTGTGATTGAGAAATTGGATTGTCCCTAAGGCCATCATCAAATCCTAAAAAGTCAGTACTGCTTTTATCACCACTTAAATAGTTGTTGTTGAAATGAAAATCTGAATTATAAGCGACACCAACCGAAACGCTATATTCAGCTCTTGTGGGAATGTCTTTGGTAACAATATTAATTACACCTCCCGTAAAATCAGCAGGATATTCAGCTGTTGCAGATTTTGTAACCAAAACATTTTCCAAAATTTGAGAAGGAAATATATCTAATTGCAGTGTATTTCTATCTGGGTCTAAACCCGGCACTTCCATTCCGTTTAAAATAGATTTGGTGTATCTGTCTCCCAGACCTCTTACATAAACATATTTTCCGCCTTGTACAGAAACCCCTGGAACATTTTGAACAGCCGCCGCTACATCGCTTGCACCAGTTTTTTTAATGCTTTCCAAAGAGAGGCCATCCATTAGGCTAACGGAGTTTTTTTGAATACTTAAAACCGAGGCTTCCGTATTTTTCCTCGCTGTAGTTGTAACTACTACCTCATCAAGTTGGCCTGCTGAAGCATTCAAAGTTACGTCAACAGTTGTAGTTTGGCCTGAATTTATTTTTACTTCCGTAATTTCCTTTGTTTGATACCCAACAAATGAAA
>Ga0209344_10001805_pt1 | contig 26134 bp, 23 predicted proteins | sample Cruoilmetagenom6_FD_187293 | JGI IMG/M metagenome (GOLD analysis project Ga0209344, IMG submission 187293) | Oil polluted marine microbial communities from Coal Oil Point, Santa Barbara, California, USA - Santa Barbara Oil Seep Sample 6 (SPAdes)... | ecosystem: Environmental > Aquatic > Marine... | reverse complement strand
TATTCTTTTTGTATTCCTTTAGGTAAGTATCACCATAAAAAATGTATCTGTCAAAAAAAATTCCACAATAAGTTGTGCATGTTTTCAAAGCTATAGCTACTAATTGTAGTTTTTGTTTTCTACAGGCACCATAAATTTGGTAAAATTTAGTATTTTCGCCGCTAGATGTAATTGTGACAGCGAGACAAAATAATCTTTTTATTTCTGCAAATTCAGGTAATTTAGATGTAAATAACTCTGAATGAGAATTAATATGTTATTACGTATCTCTGCGGCCTGCGTAGCCTTTGTATTATCCAATACAGCTTGCTTTTCAGAAACCATCAATCTACGCAATTCCTGCCAACCGTGGGAATTGGTTCCGGCGAACGAAGCCCTTAAAAGCCCGGTTGCCGCCCTGTTGCTATGCGCGAAGGATGAACAAACTTGGTTATCCATACAAATCAAATGTTTCTCCGACACTGCAGAAATAGAATTTCGCTATCGTCCGGGCTACCCAATAGCATCACCTGTTCCGAAAGTAGCGGAAGCGGATTTACAAACGGTAAACCCGCCTGCGGAAATTACGGCAGCATCAAGCGATCAAACAACAGAACCTGATCAACAAGTTAACGCACCCGAAGAATTACCTTTAGCAGAAAAAGAAATGCTGTTCTTTGATTTCCCTAAACTTGGCGTGACCAGTGTGGTGGCTTATGATTTTGATGCAAAAGATTGGCATTATACTGAAAAAGAACCCTTGGCCACGCTATTTCGTAGCTTGATCACAGGCAATTACGCGGATGTATCCATGATGGCGATAGGCGTAACAGAACGTATTCCGCTGCGTGGATCAACCAAGGCCATTGGGCGCGTGGTGGAAACCTGCCGCATCGCGAAACGGAAAATGGAAAAAGAAGCGAAAAAACTTGCGGCCCAAGCGCAAAACTAAGTAAGTTACCCAGCTAAATCTAAAACCTGCGCCCATACATTACTGTCTATCTCAACGCGTTCAGGCACCGTTTTCCCCGTACCGGGCAAACGCGTACCTTCTTGTGCTAAAACAGCATCCGACACTCGCGCCAGACGATCCCAAAACGCATCACCCGAAAATGTTGTCGGGTCTATCAGGAAATAAAACTGTCCCAAATCATGCGGCGCACCGTTCGGGGCTTTTAACCCTGACACATCCAGTGAATTAACCGACCCTGTCACGGCAGCTGCCAGTATTTCGGCCATCAGTCCAAATCCGAACCCTTTGTACCCACCTGTTGACACAAGCGAGCCTTTTAATGCCTCTTTTGGATCTGTCGTCGGGTTTCCATCGGCGTCAACTGCCCAGCCAAGAGGAATATCAGTTCCCGCACTCGCGGCCATTGTGATTTTGCCCAAAGCCACCGCAGACGTGCTTTGGTCAAACTGAAATGCAACACCGCCTGCTTTTGCCGGGACTGACATCGCAATCGGATTGGTGCCGATTACCGCTTTATTCCCACCTGGCGGCGAGACAACGGGTGATGCATTGGTAAAGCCGATGCCGATTAATCCGGCATTTGCTATCTGTTCGGTGAAATAACCCAAAGAAGTACATGTATGCGAATGGCAAATCGCCAGTGCGCAAGTACCTGCCTGTTGTGCGGTTTTTATCGCTTCCGGCAAGCCGCGTGCAAAGGCAGGTTGTGCAAACCCAAGTCCCGCATCCACCATTACACTTGAAATTTTTGGCTTACTTACAATAGGTTCCACGTCACCGTTCACGCGACCTGTTTTCAATTGCGCACAATAACTTTCCAGATAATAAAGCCCGCAAATCAGGTTTCCGACCGCTTCTGCTTTGCGTACTGCTTTGGCAACTTCACTTGCCGCAAATTCACTTGCTCCATGGCGCAACAATGCCGCGTTTGAACGCTCATACACTGTGTCCAGTTCAATGGTAACTTTCGTCATTATTCCTCCTCAGCCAAAGCCCCAAGCTCTAACCATTCTTCTTCTGCTGCGTCCAACATCGCTTGTCTTTCAATTAAACCATCAGTGGCTTTTTGAAATTTTGCGGGTTCATTCGTAAACAAGTCCGGATCAGACATGAATTCCTGCAATTTTGCAATCTCTGCCTCTAACCGTGCCATCACATCCGGTAAAGCTTCCAGTCGATGTTTTTGTGTAAAGCTTAGGCCGGCTTTATTAAGCTCTATGCTGTCGGAAGACTTGACTGCTTTGGGTTTCCGGCCTTGCTTTGCATCTTCGCCATTAATTTCACGCCGTTGCATGCGATAATCCGACCAACCGCCCGCATAGATCACGGCCTTGCCGTCACCTTCCATCGCAATTGTGGTAGTTGCCACCAAATCCAGAAAATCACGGTCGTGACTAACCAATATGACCGAGCCATCATAACTGTCCAACACTTCTTGTAGCAAATCCAGCGTCTCGATATCCAGATCGTTTGTCGGCTCGTCGAGTATCAACAGATTGCTCGGCTTTGCCATTATTCGCGCCAATAACAGCCGCGCTTTTTCACCACCCGACAAGGCCGATACCGGGCCACGCGCCTGATTGTCATCAAACAAAAATTCCTTCAGATACCCCACGACATGTTTGGGATTTCCGCGTACCATAATCTGATCATTCTTGCCCGAAACACCCAGTTCTTTATCCTGTGTCAAGGTTTCCCAAAGTGTGGCTTTCGGGTCTAACTGATCGCGGTTTTGATCGAAAACCGCCGGCACAAGGTTTGTGCCCAGTTTGATCGTACCGCTGTCAGGGGCCAGTTGCCCGGTTAGCATATTCAACAGCGTCGTCTTGCCGACACCGTTTGGCCCGACAAGCGCTATGCGTTCACCACGCATTATACGCAGACTGAAATCCGTAACGATAGGTTTATCGTAAGCCTTTGATATCCCGATAGCTTCCACCACCAGCTTTCCGGATTTACCACCCGTTTCCAACGCCATCGCCGCCGTTCCCGTGCGCTTGATCTGCCCTGACTTCTCGGCCCGCAAATCCGCAAGACGCCTAACACGGCCCTGATTGCGTTTGCGCCGTGCAGAGATGCCCTCAACCGCCCAACGCCCTTCGGCCTTGATCAAACGACTCAGTTTGTGGCGTTGCATATCCTCTTCTTCAAACTTTTTGTCACGCCAATCTTCAAAAGCTTCAAACCCTTTGGGATGCTGACGCACAACACCGCGATCCACCCAAATAATTCCACGTGTCAAAGTGCGCAGGAATGTACGGTCGTGGCTGATCAGTATAAAAGCTTTGCGTGTCGTTCGCAGATGATCTTCCAGCCACGCAATCGCCTGTACATCCAGATGATTTGTCGGCTCGTCCAAAAGCATTAAATCAGGATCTTCGGCCACGATCTTCGCCAAAGCAGCCCGCCTGCGTTCACCGCCCGATGCAGTATTGGGGCTGCGGTCCAAATCCAGCTTTAGTCCATCGGCGACCATATCAACCCGGTACAAATCACCCGCATCCAAATTCGCCGTGGCATAGTCGCGCAAAGTTTCATAGCCTGAAAGGTCGGGATCTTGCTCCATATAGCCAACCGATTGGCGTGGTTTCAAGAAACGCACACCGTCATCCGGTTGCACCAGACCTGCAATAACCTTCAGCAAGGTCGATTTACCGGAACCATTTCGCCCCACAAGACACAACCGTGCGCCTTCCTCGACAACCAAATCAAGGCCGGTAAACAGCGGGTTCCCACCGAAAGTCAGGTGGATATTGGACAGGGTCAGGATCGGAGGTGCAGCCATATGAACCCTATCGCGCCCAAATTAGTTTTGGTCAAGGCTACAAACACATCAATATCTTACTGTTTCATCAAAATTCACACTGTTTTCAACACTCCTTGCTTGCCACCCTCGCGACATCGCCCTAAAACCTCTGAAAGTCATGGTAAAGGACACTCCACATGCTAGGTACAATGCGTGCAAAAAATACGAACAAGACCGTTGTTTGGGCCATACTGGCCCTGCTGGCCTTAGGACTGATCGGTTTTGGCGGTATAGGCCAAAGCGGTGGATCGATCCGCAGTGTAGCACTTGTTGGTGATGAAAAAATAAGCACAGACATTTACGCACAAGCCCTGAACCGTTCATTGTCAGAACTATCCCAACAATTGGGCCGCACCGTTACTGCAGCAGAGGCCCAAAGCTTTGGTATTCAGAACAATGTTTTGCAAAACCTGCTGACGACAGCCGCTCTAGACGATGAAACCGCCAAACTTGGCTACAGCGTCGGCGACCAAGCCGTGCGTGATCAATTGTTAATCACACCTGCATTTCAGGGCATTGATGGATCCTTTGACAAAGAATCTTATGAATATGCACTTGAACGCACTGGATTGTCTCCGTCAGAGTATGATCAAATAATACGTAAAGAAGCTGCGCGGGTATTTTTGCAAGCCGCAGTGATCAGGGGCCTGAAATCACAAGGCACACAAAGTCAGATTTTGTTGAAGTTCGGTCGCGAAAATCGGGATTTCACTTGGGTGGAACTGACAAAAACCGCACTTGATGCACCAATAACTGAACCAACAGATGCACAGTTGAAAACGCAGTATGATGCGGACCCAGAAGCCTATACAGCACCCCTAACCCGCAAAATCACCTATGCCTGGCTTAGCCCAGACATGCTGACTGATCAGGTTGATGTGACTGAGGATCTGATTAGGGAATCATACGATTTGCAGGCAGACCGCTTCAACAAACCCGAAAAACGCAGCATTGGCCGGATTGCTTTCGACACGATGGAAGACGCAACGACCGCCCGTAATTTACTGGATTCAGGTACAGCCACATTCAACACCCTGCTGGCAGACCGTGAATTGACGCCCGAAGATGTTGATCTGGGCGAAGTTGAACGGGGTGGCCTTTCCAAAGAAGCTGCAGATGTTGTTTTTTCTGCAAGTGCATTGGGCGTAGTTGGACCAGTAAAATCCTCGGTAGGCCCGGCCCTGTTCAATATCAACGCAATTTTGGCGGCAGATATAACATCATATGAAGATGCCCGTGTAGAAATCACTGCTGAACTGGCCGGCGAGTCCGCGCGTCGACTGGTCAGTGATCTGGTCACTGATATCGATGATTTGCTGGCGGCAGGCGATAGTTTGGAAACATTGGCCGCAGATACCGATATGAAATTGGGAACGATTGATCTGACAAGCGATACAACTGACGGTGTCGCGGCTTATGAAAACTTCCGCAAAGTTGCCAACACAACGGGCGTTGGCGACTTCCCGGAGATACAAGATCTGGCCGATGGCGGGATATTCGCATTACGCGTAGACGAGATAGTGCAACCGGCACTGCGTCCACTGGACACCGTAAAAGATCAGGTTATTGCAGACTGGAAACGGGCCGAAACCGTGCGCTTGCTGACCCTGAAAGCCGAAGATTTAAAAACCGATTTAGAAGCCGGTGCAAGTTTTGGCAGTCTTGATGCACATATAGAAATTGATGCGGGTCGTGGCGACTTTATCGAAAACACACCACCTGCGCTAATAGAAGAAATGTTCAAAAATACACTTGGGAACGTAAGTATCATTGCAGGCGCTGATAGCGTTTTCATCTCGCGTCTGGATCAAATCGCTGAATTTGACACAGACATCCCTGAAAACATGGCGCTTCGGAATGCGGTTCAACAACAGTTGGATACACAAATCGGAAATGACCTGTTAACTATCTTCGCAAATACATTGCGTGAAAATGCAGGTGTTTCCATTAATCAGGCTGCAATCAATCAAATCAACACGCAACTTACCGGCGGATAAGACAAATGCATTTGTTGCCGGAATATTCTGGTTTTGAAACCAATTATAATGCAGGTCAAAATCAGGTGGTTTACACCCGCCTTGTAGCAGACCTTGATACGCCTGTGTCATTGATGATGAAACTGGCTCACGCCGGGAAAAACAGCTTTATGCTGGAGTCTGTAACGGGTGGCGAGATTAAGGGGCGGTATTCAATCATCGGGATGAAACCCGATCTGATCTGGCAATGTGACGGCACCACATCAAAGGTCAACCGCTCGGCGCGTTTTGATGAAGACGCATTCACGACTATTGCTGATGACCCACTCACTTCACTACGCGCATTAATCGCCGAAAGCCGCATTGATCTGCCCGAAGACCTGCCCCCGATGGCTGCTGGCCTGTTTGGCTACCTTGGCTATGATATGACCCGTCTGGTCGAAAATTTGCCCGACATTAACCCCGACCCAATCGGCCTGCCCGATGCCGTGATGATGCGCCCGACAGTCATCGTTATTGTTGATGGTGTCAAAGGTGAAGTCACTGTCATCTCACCTGTCTGGGCCGCTGAACGTCAAAATGCACGCGCGGCCTATAATCAGGCGGCAGAACGTGTGATGGATGCCGTTGGCAATCTTGAACGATCCATTACGACCGAAACCTGCAATACAGATGCACATGGCGATGTAAGCAAACCGGTGTCAAATACCAGCAAAGCCGATTATTTCAAAGTGGTTGAAAAAGCCAAAGATTACATCAAAGCAGGTGATATTTTTCAGGTAGTCCCCAGCCAGCGCTGGACGCAGGACTTCAAATTACCACCGTTTTCGCTGTACCGCGCTTTGCGCCGCACCAACCCGTCGCCTTATATGTTTTACTTTAACTTCGGCGATTTTCAGGTCATTGGGGCCAGCCCCGAAATTCTGGTGCGCGTCAAAGGTGACGAGGTTACTATTCGCCCGATTGCAGGCACTCGGATGCGCGGTAAAACCGAAGTCGAAGACAAAGCCCTAGAGGCAGATTTGCTGGCCGACCCCAAGGAACTGGCCGAACATTTAATGCTGCTTGATCTGGGCCGCAACGATGTGGGCCGTGTTGCAAAAATCGGCACCGTAAACCCGAATGAGCAGTTTATAATCGAACGTTACAGCCATGTGATGCATATCGTGTCCAACGTCATCGGAGAGCTGTCGGATGGCCATGATGCCCTGTCGGCCCTGTTGGCAGGCCTACCCGCAGGCACAGTTTCAGGTGCACCAAAAGTCCGCGCGATGGAAATTATCGACGAGTTGGAAACCGAAAAACGCGGTGTCTACGGCGGCGGTGTCGGCTACTTTTCCGCAGGTGGCGACATGGACATCTGCATTGCCCTGCGTACCGCCGTCACAAAGGCTGAAAAGCTGTATATCCAGGCAGGTGGCGGCGTGGTTTATGACAGCGACCCAGAAGCCGAATTTCAAGAAACGGTGAATAAATCCAACGCATTAAGGCAGGCAGCCAAAGATGCGGGGTTGTTTGTGGACTTCAAATCGGGGAATTAAAGCCCGTTCGATTTGCACATAAAGTGGGCTAAAGCCCGCACTACTCATGTTATTTAAATGAGTAATTTATATCTACGAGTTTAACTTCCATTTTTTTGTTATATTCGACTACGATGCCAACCCCGCCAGTCACGCCCAATTCTCCTAGCCATCTAAATGTTAAATTATCAAATGGTGAAGCTGTCCCATGAGTCCTAAAAGGCCAAGAAGCGATGATGCGTGCGCCACCAAATTGAGAATGATTTTCTGCATAAACTGTAATGTACACGTTAAAACCTTGACCTTCAAACCACGTGGTTGCTCTTTCTGGTGTTTCAAGCATGTCAGCAACACGGAATAAACATACTTCAGCTTTCTCACTGCCGTTAAGTTTAGGCCAATCAAATTGGGAAAGATCAAGGGTGTCTTCTTTTACTCCTTCCGGCATTAGACATTCTTGCACGGTGGGAAAAAGCCAAAATGCTTGCTTGTAACGAAATAACTCCCACATACCTAAGGGAATGTACTGTTTGTAAACTGACTTATCATGCTTCAGAAACTCTGCTGGTGCCTTAAGTTTTGGGTGATTTAATTCGATTTCAGATTCTGCACTTAACATATCTTCTGCACTAGCATTTTTTATAGAAATAAATTGCATCGCAAAAATGATTAAGAGGCAAAATGAAATCTTGTGAGTTATTTTGACCATCCTAATAACAACCAAGTATGACTAGAGCACCAATACCAACATATAGTTTTAACTTCTTTTTGGGCCGTGACGCGCTCATGTTATTTGCCATTAAATTAAATTCCATACGCGCATTGGCCAACATATAAGGTGGGCTGAAGCCCCACACTACTCCATCAACAACACCGCACTTGCAGGTGCAATCGCTACGTTTTGGCCCTTTGAGCTCAACAACCAAAGCGCGATAGTGGCAATAGTTCCCTTGGCAGTTGTCCCCAAAATGATCACCGACCCATCTTTTCCCGCGTCTAAAGATGCACGATCAAGATAGCGTACCATCTGAATTTTACCCTCTCCTTTTGCGTCGATTGCGCGTTCGATTTTGGCAGAACGCACCCCTGCTGCGCCTGCAACACGGTCGATCGCATTCAGCCCCTTTGCAAAAGTGACCAACCCATGCCCTGTAGCTTGAAGACTGTGAACAATTTCCCCGGACATACGGTTGTTCTTTTGAAGACTTCCTTGCGCATTGTCCATCAGCCCAATGGCATGCGGTACATTGCTGAACACAACATCCAATGCATTTTGCATCTCTGCTGCATTGTTGGCTTTGTTCAGGGCGTCAGCATAATTGTCAGAGGCCATTGCAATCACCTCGAACCCTGCGTCATTATATTTCAGCGCCCGTTCAGAAGCATCTGACGCGTCCGCAAGAATTGCGATTGTTAGCGGTGCGTTAAGCTTTTTCAGCTTGTCCACATCCAGCCCGTCCGCGCCTATATCCAGCAATATGACGCCCAACAAAGGCCGCTCATCAGGTTCAAAATCAGTCGCGTTGAATTCCAGAGCGTTGTCAGCAGCTGCATCCTGTACATTTTCCTGGCTGGTCTCTTCCACAACCTCTTCCGGGGCTTCCTGTGTAATGGTCGGCAAATTCGATGAAGGTTTTTTGCCTACAGTGATACCGGTATCAGCTGCGGGTTTTTCAACAACTTCGGCCGGTTCGTCCGCAGGCTTAGTCGTATCAATTGTTGGTAAAGTAATTTTTTTCGGCACTTCCGCCACTTCAGGCTGGGCTTCCTCAGGTTGTACAACTGGTGCCACCTTTGGCTCTTCTTGCTCTACGACAATGGCAGGGGCTTCTGGTTCTGCGGTCTCCACTACTGGTTGTTCTTCAACAACCGGCGGTTCTTCCACAACCGGTTGTTCTTCAACAACAGGTTCGGCAACGACAACAGGTTGTTCCGGTTCAGCTACAACGGGTTCAGCCTTTGGGGTTTCGACCTTTTGCTCTTCTTCAACCACCTCAACCTCAGGCTGCTCTATTACAGGCTCTTCAAGATTTTCTTCCGGGGTTGATGTCTCTTCTGGTGTCGTTGTCGCAGCTGGTGCTTCATTTTGCGCTAGGCTTTCCGGCTCTGGCGTCGCTGTCCCCAAAATGGACGGCATATAGGCCGTAAATAAGGCCAATGCAGCCCCGCTAACAACCATACCGATGATAAAACCGAGTAAACCCCGTAAAGTTGACATTTCCTGCTCCTTATCAAAACGCCTTCGCGCTCTTGACCATTGCTCTACACTCTGGGCATGTATAGCGCAGAAATTAATCGGGTTCACCCCCCGTTTTTTGCAAATAGTGGAATAGTGAATGCTGCTCTTAATCGATAATTATGATAGTTTTACCTATAATCTCGTGCATTATCTGGGCGAATTGGGTGCTCAGGTTGTTGTAAAACGCAATGACGAGCTGGATGTGCAACAGGCAATGGCATTAAATCCGTCTGCAATCATGCTGTCACCGGGGCCATGTGATCCGGATCAGGCCGGCATTTGTCTGGCGATTACCGAAGCGGCTGCTGAAACCAGAACACCACTCATCGGCGTATGTCTGGGCCATCAGGCCATCGGGCAAGCTTTTGGTGGTAAGATTATACGCCACTCAGAGATAGTGCATGGTAAAATGGGAACGATGCACCACAACGGCACCTCACTTTTCAAAGGTCTGCCCAGCCCGTTTCAGGCAACCCGCTATCACTCATTGGTTGTAGACCGCGACACCCTACCCGATTGTCTGGACGTAACCGCATGGTTGGAAGACGGCACAATAATGGGGTTGGCACATAAAGAGTTGCCGATACATGGCTGCCAGTTTCACCCCGAAAGCATTGCTTCTGAACATGGCCATGCGATGATCAAAAATTTTCTGGATGAAATAAAGGTGCCGGCATGAGTGATGCATTAAAACCGATTATCGCCAAAGCCGCAGACGGCGCGTTGACACGCGCCGATGCTGAAGACGCGTTCAACATCATCATGGAAGGTGAAGCCACACCATCACAAACCGGCGGTTTCCTGATGGCTTTGCGTACGCGCGGTGAAACTGTGGATGAATATGCGGCTGCTGCCGCCGTGATGCGGGCAAAGTGCCTGGCTGTAAAAGCCCCTAAGGGTGCCATGGATATTGTCGGCACGGGCGGTGACGGTAAATCAACCCTGAATATATCGACCGCTGCGGCCATTGTTACCGCTGGCACTGGTGTCGTCATTGCCAAACACGGCAATCGCGGATTATCGTCAAAGTCCGGCACAGCTGACGCGTTAAGCCTGTCGGGTGTCAATGTCATGGTCGGTCCCGATGTTGTGGAACGTGCGATCAACGAAGCGGGCATCGGCTTTATGATGGCACCAATGCACCACCCCGCAATGCGCCACGTAATGCCTGCACGCATTGAATTAGGCACACGCACGATTTTCAACATTCTTGGGCCACTGACCAACCCCGCTGGTGTAAAACGGCAGCTAACGGGTGCATTTTCACGCGAAATGATCCGCCCTATGGCCGAGGTGCTTTTGGAGCTTGGCTCAGAAAAGGCATGGTTGGTTCATGGTTCAGACGGGACGGACGAAATATCCATTGCAGGTGTGACATGGGTTGTCGCCTTGGAAGACGGTAAAATTACAGAACGCGAGATTAATCCGGAAGATGCAGGCCTGCCCGTGCATCCTTTTGAAGCGATCAAAGGTGGCACACCCGAATTCAATGCAGCTGCCCTTGCAGCCTTGCTGGAAGGTGAGAAATCCGCTTACCGCGATGCGGTGTTACTGAATTCCGCCGCAGCTTTAGTGGTTGCTGATAAAGCAACTGACTTGAAACATGGCGTTGAAATCGCTGCGCAAAGCATCAACAGCGGCAAGGCAAAAGAAAAGCTGGCACTCCTGGCCAAGATCACTTCAGAGGCGGGTTAATGGCCGATATACTTGAAAAAATCAAAGCGTATAAGCTGGATGAAATTGCCGCGCAAAAACGCGCTCTTCCCTTCAAAGACCTGGAAGATATGGCTAAAGAGGCAAGCCCTGTTCGTGGCTTTGCCACAGCCTTGGACCGCGCCACACAAACTGGTTACGGCCTGATTGCCGAGATCAAAAAAGCCAGCCCGTCAAAGGGCCTGATCCGCCCAGATTTCAACCCGTCCAAACTGGCCGAGGCTTATCAAAAAGGCGGCGCCACATGTCTGTCCGTTCTAACGGATACACCCAGTTTTCAAGGTGCGCCAGAGTTTCTGACAAATGCTCGCACAGCTTGTGATCTACCCGCTTTGCGCAAGGATTTTATGTATGACACCTATCAAGTGGCCCAAGCCCGCGCATGGGGGGCGGACTGTATCTTGATCATCATGGCAAGTGTCAGCGATGATCAGGCCAATGAGCTGGAGTCCAGTGCTTTTGAATGGGGCATGGATGTTTTGCTTGAGGTGCATAACCGCGCTGAACTTGATCGCGCCCTACGTTTAAAATCCCCGCTTCTGGGCATCAACAATCGTAACCTGAAGACATTCGAAGTGACGCTTGATACAACGCGTGAATTATCTCGCAATGTCCCAAGCGATCGTCATATGATAACCGAAAGCGGTATATTTACGCCCGAAGATATGGCTGAAATGGCCGCCGTTGGCGCGCGCAGTTTTTTGATCGGTGAAAGCCTGATGCGCGCCGATGATGTTGCAGCCGCCACCAAAACCCTTCTTGCAAACCCAATGGTAGCCGCATGACCGATAAACTTTCACATTTCGATGACCAGGGTGCAGCACACATGGTCGATGTCTCGGATAAAGCCGTGACTTCACGCATTGCCACCGCCAAGGGCCGTATCATTATGGCCCCCGAAACCCTTGCGATGATCGCCAAAGGCACCGCTAAAAAGGGCGATGTTTTGGGGATTGCACGGGTTGCAGGTATAATGGCTGCAAAAAAAACCCCTGACATTATCCCCTTGTGTCACCCGTTGCCCATTACCAAGGTTGCGATTGATCTGACAGTGAATAAGGCTGAAAACTGCGTCGACATTGAAGCCACAATCAAAACCACGGGACAAACCGGGATCGAGATGGAGGCTCTTACGGCCGTTTCAGTCACCGCCCTTACAGTATACGACATGGTCAAGGCCGTGGATAAAGCCATGCAAATCAGCGATATTCGCGTAGTGTTGAAAGATGGCGGCAAATCAGGGCTTTACGAGGGGAAATAATGATATCCGTTGAAGAGGCTCTTGCCCGCGTATTAGATCTGTTTGACCCTTTGGACATCGAAGACGTTCCCATTGCACAAGCGATGGGCCGTGTTCTGGCCAAAGATGTTAAAGCTACCCACAATCAACCGCCCTTTGCCGGCTCTGCAATGGATGGTTATGCGGTGCAAACCGCCGATATAACCTCAGGCACTACCCTGACCGTCATCGGTGAAAGTGCAGCTGGCACGCGGTTTGAAGGCTCTGTTGGCGCAGGACAAGCTGTGCGCATTTTTACAGGCGCGCCCGTTCCGGACGGGGCTGACAGGATACTGATACAAGAAGACTGCACGCGGGTGGATGATACCATCACGGTTGCGGACAATATCGACACAAAATCCTATATCCGCCCTGCAGGGGGTGATTTTGCCATTGGTGATACTGTTTCAGCCCCTTTAAAACTTGGCACCAACGAAATATCGTTACTGGCCGCAATGAATGTGGGGATTGTTCCCGTGCAACGTAAGCCGATTATTGCACTGGTTCCCACAGGGGATGAACTGGTTTACCCGGGCGCGCCCCTTGGCCCCGACCAGATATGCAGCTCTAACAATCTGGGCCTGAAAGCGATGGTTGAAGCAGCGGGCGGTGAAGCGCGTTTGTTACCCATTGCCCGCGATAACGAAGCAGCATTACGCACAGTGCTTGACTTGTGCGAAGGTGCGGATGCGATTGTGACCATGGGCGGGGCGTCAGTGGGTGATCATGATCTGGTAGGCCAGATGGCACAAGGTGCAGATATGGAAACCAGTTTCTACAAAGTGGCGATGCGGCCCGGTAAACCACTGATGGCAGGCCGCTACAATGGTACTCCCCTAATCGGATTGCCCGGAAACCCAGTTAGTTCAATCGTTTGCGGTCATATCTTCTTGCGCCCCGCTTTGAATGCCATGCTGGGTTTGGGCAAGCAGGCGCTGTCACGTGAAACCGCCATACTGATGCAGGACATTAAGAATAATGGCCCGCGTGCGCATTATATGCGTGCGCAATTGGGTCACCAAAACGGTACGCCTACCTGTACATTGTTTGACCGTCAGGACAGCTCGCTTTTATCAATTTTAGCCAAAGCCAATATCCTGATGGTGCGCAATCCAAATGAGCCTTCCAAAAAAGCTGGAGATATAGTAGATATAATCCGGATTTAACGACGGTTCATATCTGGCTATCTGTATACCTATACTTTTAGCGGACAAATTTTGAACACTACTATACCTTAGGTATAGCTGTTGACACAAAACAAGAACGACTGTAGAACATAGAGGAACAATTAGTATACATATATAAGACAGGAGGGAATAATGCTGACCCGAAAACAGATGGACTTGCTGGAATTTATTCACAACAGGATGCAAAAAGATGGCATTCCACCATCATTTGACGAGATGAAAGAAGCTCTTAATCTACGTTCTAAATCCGGCATTCATCGTCTTATAACTGCGCTGGAAGAACGCGGGTTCATTCGCCGCCTGCCGCACCGCGCCCGTGCGCTGGAAATTATTCGGCTACCGGAAGCTCTGGATCAAGGTGGATTTAAACCACGTGTCATTGAAGGTACGATACCCGTCCCGCAACCCCGCTCTGCAATGCCGATTACTGCAAGCCATGCGATGGATTTGCCCGTAATGGGGCGAATTGCTGCAGGCACACCGATAGAAGCAATACAGATTGCCTCGCATAATGTGTCCGTTCCCGGCGATATGCTGGCACAAGGCGGCAAACATTACGCTTTGGAAGTCAAAGGTGACAGTATGATTGATGCCGGCATTAATGACGGCGACATCGTGGTTATCCATGAACAGGTCGATGCCGACAATGGCGAGATTGTCGTGGCTTTGGTGGAAGATCAGGAAGCAACGCTAAAACGCCTGCGTAAACGTGGATCTGCTATAGCGCTGGAAGCCGCTAACCCTGCCTATGAAACACGGGTTTACCGCGATGATCAGGTAAAAATTCAGGGCCGCCTGGTAGGCTTGATCCGTACTTATTAAACCCAATGTCCCAGTTGGGACAGCATGTTAAGCAATTGTAATTACTTATTTATTAAAATAAACCTCGGATACTTTTCGATGTATCCATACACAATCGTAGGGTGGGCTTCAGCCCACGTGCTGCAATGGTGGTATCAAGCGCAAAGATGGTTTCATGGGTGGGTATATGTTAGGGTGTGTTCAGCGGGTTCGTTTGTACGCGCGGGCTGAAGCCCACCCTACGACTCGCTAATAGATGATCAATACCCACGTATAGCGATATGCCAACAATTATCAGTTTATTAAAATACATCACTAAAAATATGACCCCACTTAAAACGCCCCCTGATAATACCCCGAATGTGACATGACTATGACAGTCTCTATTACCTTTGGCGCAACCACCATGAATTCCAGATCCGCGCCCCTGTCATTTGTCGCGCAGTTTTAACGCGGATTTGTCCCTTTGCAATCATTATCGCAACAGAGCCATTTCTGCGCAGATATGATTGCGAGATTTGGATGCAGCCGCCCGACAAGTCCTGTTTCCAGTTTGGTGAAATCAGGATATCAGTGCTCTGACAATAGCGTTCCAGTTCGAAAAGCGATGTTTTCTTGGGCCAGACATAGCCAATTTTTGCAATACCGATATCCATAACCATCGCGTCCGAAAAACCGGCATAGCGATCAGCTGCGCCGATTTGTTCTGCTTTATCGCCATCGTTTTCCAACCAGACCTGTGCGGCAAAGCCGCTACCGCGTTTGCGGTTCAAGGCCCGACCCTGTTCTTTCATGATGCCCAACAAGCGCCCTGTATCCGATATCAAAATCTCTGGTCTAGATGTGTTTATCCAAATTCCGATTGCCAGAAAAAACAGAACCGGCCCTACCCATCGCATTGCACCGCGCCATAAGATGAATAGAACACTGCCAAAGCCGATAAGCGGCAAGACGAATGTACCGCCTTGCGGTACGGCAATTGTGGACCCGTTTAATCCCGCGACGAAATGGGCCACACCCAGTATCCAGTGCACACCTTGCCCCATGATCCAAAACGCCCCTGCATCCAACCCAAAAGGCGACAACAGGCCCGCCAGTACTGCCGCAGGCATCACCAGCATACCCATAACAGGAACCGAGCCCAGATTGGCGATCAATCCATACTGCGAAAACTGGTTAAAGTGAAATGCCGCAATCGGTGCGGTTGCTGCCCCTGCTATAAAGGACGAGGCGAAAAGCGCCACAAACGGTTGCAGAAAACGACCGCGTCCATATTGCATTGCCTGCCAGTGACGTTGGTGTTTTAGAAACTCGAAACTTGCCACAAGCGCCGTTGTTGCCGCAAAAGACATCTGAAACCCGGCCTGCATCAGGCTCTCGGGGCGTATCACCAACAGAATCGTGGCCGCCATTGCCACCGCCCGCAACGTGATGGCAGGCCGATCTAACATCACCCCGACAAGCATCACACTAACCATGATAAACGCACGTTGCGTGGCTATGGCAGAACCCGAGATTTGCAAGTATAAAAGCCCGGCAAATAACGCCAGAACTGCACCTATTTTCTTTGTCGGCCAATGCAGTGCGATATATGGCACCATTGCCAAACCGTAACGGACAATTGCAAAGACAAAGCCGACTAAAAGCCCCATGTGCAACCCGGATATTGCCAAAAGATGAGCCAGATTCGAGGCCCGTAAATCATCCAGCATGGCAGGATCAATGGCAGATCTGTCCCCTGTGATAATCGCGGCTGCAAATGCACCCGTTTGACCTTGAATACGTTGGCGTACATAGTTTGCGATACGCATGCGCAAATCAAACAGGCGCATACTATAGCTGTTCAATTCCGGTTGCGCGATCAATTCCACAGGATTTCGCGAATAGCCCACAGCACCAAGGCGTTTGAACCAGGTATACTGCTGAAAATCAAAACCGCCGGGTTCTGCAGGACCGGAAGGTGGTGAAAGACTGCCGGTTGTGCGTACACGTGCGCCGGGGCGCAGATATTGCAAACCTATATCGGAATGAAGTGAAACCCTTACAAATGTCGGTGTGCGCAACTGTGAAATTTTATCCAATTCCGGCGTTGCCAATGTGACGCGCAACCGGTTGCTGAAGGAGCGGTCTATCGCTACCACAGTGCCCTCTATTTTGCCAAAATACCGCCAGGATAAAACCGGTTCGGCAACCAAGTGTGCACGTAAACTTGTCAACAAAAAACCCGACAAGACTATTACTGATGCCATAATTAAAATTGCACATGCACTGCGGCGATCCAGTAAAACGGCACAAAGCATGACTATGCCCACAATGATTAAAATTTGAATGCGCCCGATTAAAGGCTCGTTGTTTTGGTGAAAATAAAGCCCGATTCCGATGGACAAGCACACCGGCACCCATAAAAACAACCGGCCTCTTTGTGTTTCCAGTGCATTGATAAGCGATGATGCCTTCACTGTCTCTTGCTCTTCCCCGATCATTTGCCTAAATGTGGGGCAACACTATCTTCATTATGGTTTCCAAGAGGTTAACACATGGGCACTGTCACCCGTTTCGCACCATCCCCTACTGGTTATCTGCATATTGGCGGGGCCAGAACTGCTCTGTTCAATTGGCTTTATGCCCGAGCCACCGGTGGTAAGTTTCTGCTGCGCATTGAAGATACTGATCGCGAACGCTCTACAGATGCTGCCACCCAAGCGATTTTCGACGGGTTGCGTTGGTTGGGGCTGGATTGGGATGGCGATGCCTATAGTCAATTTGCCCGCAAAGAGCGTCATGCCGAAGTTGCATATGCTATGATCGACAATGGTCACGCCTATAAATGTTATGCCACCAAAGATGAAATCGACGCATTTCGAGCCTCACCCGAGGGTAAATACGGTAGTTTTCAAAGCCCGTGGCGTGATGCCGATCCTGCAACCGCCCCTGATGCGCCATTTGTCATTCGTCTGAAAGCACCACGTGACGGTGTGATGGAAATTCACGATGAGGTTCAAGGTAAAGTTGTCTGGAAAAACGCGGAATTCGATGACATGATCCTGTTACGTTCGGATGCTACGCCCACCTATATGTTGGCAGTCGTTGTAGACGATCATGACATGGGTGTGACCCATATCATTCGTGGTGATGATCATTTGATCAACGCGGGTCGGCAAAGTTTAATTTACATGGCAATGGGCTGGGATATTCCGGTATTTGCGCATATTCCGCTGATCTTCGGTGATGACGGCAAGAAACTGTCAAAGCGTCACGGGGCAACAGGCGCCGAGGAATACCGCGCCATGGGATATCTTCCCGATGCGATGCGCAACTATCTGGCGCGTCTTGGCTGGAGCCACGGTGATGATGAGCTGTTTACGACTGAACAGGCAATTGAATGGTTCGACTTAAAGAGCATCAATAAGGCCCCGTCCCGCTTTGACTTCAAGAAACTTGATAATGTCAGCAAGTACCACATCGAAACTGTGCCCGATGATGTCCTGCTAGCAGGTCTGCAGGATTACATTGGGTCACAAGACCGCGAGCCGTTAACCAATGACGCAGTTGTGAAACTGAAATCAGTCCTGCCTATTGTGCGTGAAAGGTCTAAAAAACTGCCTGATTTACTGGATAAAGCCCGCTTTATTCTGGGGGCGCGACCATTTGCGCCTGATGTGGATGAGGTAAAACACTTGAATTCGGTATTCAATGGTATACTGAAACGATTGACCCCGCTGTTGGCAGAGGTTACAACATGGAGCAAAGAAGAGTTAGAGACCTTGTTTCGCGATTTAGCCGAAAAAGAAGGTGTCGGACTAGGAAAGATTGCACAACCAATGAAGGTTGTGCTGTCTGGAACAACCAAGTCACCGTCGACATTTGACATGATGGTGGCAATAGGAAGAGCAGAAACGCTTGCGCGGATAAATGACGCCGCTGCATATATGGCAATCCCAGAATAATCTGGCACTACTCTTCGTTATGGCATTAATGCCAAATCGAGCACATATATTTTGTGCTCGTAAAAGAAATATACGGGATTTCCCCGCAACGAAATGAGGACGACATGACAGACGCAAAACGCACCGCAACACTGAATATTGAAGGCAAAGAATTGGAATTGCCAATTTACTCACCAAGTGCGGGTCCAGATGTCCTTGATATAACGAAACTATATGCGCAAGGTAAGGTGTTCACATATGACCCCGGCTTTACGTCTACTGCTTCATGCGACTCGACCATTACATTTATCGATGGCGGCGAAGGCAAGTTACAATACCGTGGCTACTCAATCGAAGATCTGGCAGAAAAATCGCATTATCTGGAAGTGTGTTACCTGCTGCTTTACGGTGATCTGCCAAGTAAAGAGCAGCAAACAGAATTTGAAGATCGCATCACAGGGCACACCTTGTTGCATGATCAGATGCAACACCTGTTCCGTGGTTTCCGCCGAGATGCACACCCAATGTCCATTATGTGCGGTGTCGTTGGGGCTTTATCTGCGTTTTACCATGACAGTACCGATATAACGGACATTAACCAACGTGAACTTGCCTCAATCCGGATGATTGCTAAAATCCCGACGATTGCGGCCCATGCATACAAATATTCTATCGGCCAACCATTTGTATGCCCGCGCAATGATCTGGATTATGCATCCAATTTCCTGCGCATGTGTTTTGCGGTTCCAACAGAAAAATACGAAGTGAACCCAGTTCTGGCAAAAGCAATGGATCGCATATTTACACTACATGCTGATCACGAACAAAATGCGTCTACATCGACAGTGCGTTTGGCAGGCTCATCGGGGGCCAACCCGTTCGCCTGTATCGCTGCCGGTATTGCCTGCTTGTGGGGCCCTGCGCACGGCGGTGCAAATGAAGCCGCACTACAAATGCTGCATGAAATCGGCAAGGTTGATCGTATTCCTGAATTTGTTGCGCGCGCAAAAGATAAAAACGACCCATTCCGTTTGATGGGTTTCGGGCACCGGGTTTACAAAAACTTTGATCCACGTGCCAAAGTCATGAAGGAAAGTGCCGATGAGGTTCTGGAGCTTTTAGGTATCGAAGATAACGAAACTCTGAAAGTTGCCAAAGAACTGGAACGTATAGCACTTGAGGATGAATATTTCATCGAGAAGAAGCTTTACCCGAATGTAGATTTCTATTCCGGTATTATCCTGTCTGCGATGGGCTTCCCGACCTCTATGTTCACTCCGATATTTGCCCTGTCACGTACTGTCGGCTGGATTTCCCAGTGGAAAGAAATGATCACTGATCCGAAATTAAAAATCGGCCGTCCGCGCCAATTGTACACAGGAGCGGTGGACCGTGTTTATACGGATGTTGAAAACCGGCTACCCACCGAGAAATATTTAAAGTTTAATGGTGGATCATAAAAAGTTGATTTAGCTATTAGGGCCGCTCTTGTCAGCGGCCCTTTTTTTATGCGTTACTTATCCAGAAGATCTTTCAAACGTTGCTCTTCCTCGTCTGTCAGTTTGGCAACTTGAACAGGTTTTGGTTTAGAAATGAACTTGCCGGCCAAGATTAACCCCAACAGCAATAAAACCGGGCCTGCCAACCATGGGATCATATTTTTCATGCTAAACGTGGGCTTTAGCAAAACAAACTCGCCGTAGCGATCAACCACATAATCTATAACCTGTTCATTACTGTCGCCAAGAACCAGCCGTTCGCGCACCAAAATACGTAAATCTTTGGCAATACCTGCGTTTGAGCTATCTATGTTTTCATTACGGCACACCAAACACCGCAGGCCCTTGGATATATCCCTCGCGCGTTCTTCCAGCACCGGATCTGTCAAAATCTCATCCGGTTCCACTGCCCAAAGCGGACTTGCCAAAGTCAGAAGTACACATAATAGCCGTATCATTCCACTACTCCGCCGGCACTGCATTTAGGGTCTTACGCCCGGTAGCAGCAACACGGTAACGACGATCAGTCAAACTCAGCATACCGCCCAGTGCCATCACAATCGCACCGATCCAAAGCCAGTTAGCATACGGTTTAATATAAGTACGCACAGCCCAGCCACCGTCTTGTTGATCACCAAGTGCAATATATAGATCACGCGTCAGGCTTTGATCAATGGCAGCCTCGGTTGTCGGCATGCCCTGCACATGGTAAAACCGTTTTTCCGGAAAGAGTTCCGCCACTTTAACATCATTTTTAAACGCCGTTATATGACCTTGGTCCACACTATAATTTGGGCCGTTGGTTTTCTCTACGCCGTGAAACAAGAACTCGTATTCACCAACTGCGAAGCGATCACCTATATGCGCCACACGGATGTCTTCGACTTCCAAGGCTGTTATCATGGAAATGCCGAAGATCGTTAAACCAAGGCCTGCATGTGCCACTGCTTTGCCCCAGTCGGAACGCGGCAAATTACGCAAACGGCGAAGGGATTCTGCAGCATTGGTTTTACCCAATTTTATGCGCATGCCTAATTCAGCAAATACCCCCAAAATCACCCATGCCGCTAATGTAATACCGATCGGCGCTAACATGCGGCCTCCGGTTTGCATGGTCCAGACCAAAGCACCCAATGCCACAGACAGTGCTAAAACACCCCAAAGCGGTTGCATCACGCGGCCCAATTGTGCCCGTTTCCAAGGCAATATCGCACCTATTGGCAAGACCATGGCAATTACAACCATGAACGGCGTAAACGTCATATCAAAGAACGGCGCGCCAATGGATAATTTTCGCCCTGTTGTTATTTCGGCCACCAAAGGCCAGATAGTGCCGCAAAATACTACAGCGGTTGCAACAACCAACAACAGGTTATTCAAAACCAGACCGGATTCGCGGCTAACCAAATTAAAGGCCGAGGTTGAACGCATTTCACGCGCTCTGAACGCGAAAAGCGTCAGCGCACCACCAATTGCAACGCTCAGGATCACAAGAATAAAAACACCGCGTTCGGGATCATTGGCAAAGGCATGTACTGATGTGATCACGCCTGAGCGCACAATGAATGTGCCGATCAACGAGAATGAGAACGCAAGGATGGCCAACAAAATAGTCCAGCTTTTCAATGTATCGCGTTTTTCGACGACAATAGACGAGTGCAGCAGTGCCGCGGCAACAAGCCAAGGCATGAAACTTGCATTTTCAACCGGATCCCAGAACCACCAGCCCCCCCAACCCAACTCGTAATAAGCCCACCAAGAGCCAAGTGCGATACCGATTGTAAGGTTGATCCATGCCAGCAACGTCCAAGGGCGAACCCACCTGGCCCATGCGGCATCGACACGCCCTTCGATCAGGGCCGCAATAGCAAAACTAAAGCTCATCGAAAGACCGACATACCCCAAATAGAGAAACGGCGGGTGGAATGCGAGGCCCGGATCCTGCAAGAGAGGATTCAGATCGTTCCCATCCACGGGAGGAAACTCCAACCGATCAAACGGATTTGACGTAAAAATCAAGAAACCAAGGAATGCCACGGCGATCATGGCTTGCACTGACAATACACGGGCTTTCAGGCGGTCTGGCAGATTGTGTCCAAACATCGCAACAAGTGCGCCGTAAAAACTTAGAATTAATATCCACAACAGCATCGAGCCTTCGTGATTTCCCCATACACCCGCTACTTTATAAAGCATCGGTTTTAACGAATGCGAGTTAGCTACGACTAAACGCACTGAAAAATCCGAAGTGACAAAGGCTATTGTAAGCATTGCAAATGCGAAACCCACCAGCAAAAATTGCGCGACCGCCATAGGTACGCATGTAGCCATCCAATTGGCTTGATTTCGTTCTGCCCCGATAAGCGGTACAACCGCCTGAAGAATGGCAACAAAAAACGCCAGAAGCGTTGCAAAATGTCCGAGTTCTACTGTCATAATCGCGACTATAGACAACCAAGGCGTGGCTACAAATCAATTATGCATTATCGGACAGACTGCCGCGGCAGTTTTGGTTATGTGAAACATAGCTTCTTGGGTTATCTCAAAATACTAAACTAGTTTACTGGTTTAGTTTGGTAGTAACCTATTGTTATTAATGCTTATTAAATCTATAAATAAAGCTCTACTCTTGCATCTGTCGCCACTCTGCAAAAGCCGCATTGTCTGGGATATCATCAGGCGCAAGCAACTTTGGCGAAAAGGTCTGAGCATTCCGCAGGTTACCCGCTTCCCGTTTATAGTGCAATTCGCGTGCCCCGAAATAAAACGAAACAATCGCGCCAAGCAACCACCATAACTGATCCGGCACAGTATCCAATCCTTGCATACGCGTTGAAAACCCAACAGGATCAGACATTGCATAAGCAAACAATCCCACCGTTCCAAAAGCCAATGTCGGGCGCGGCATACGGTTCAACCCGTTAACAAAGCTTTCAAATGGGCTTGCGGGCGCAAGTTTAAACTCTGCCGCGAATTGATCTAATGATGCTTGGCCTTTGCGATATGTTAATGCATCGGATTTTGTGCGATTTGGTACAAATACTTCTGCAACGCGTTCGACAGCACCGCCAAATTTATCGACGGAAGCCCCAATGCCTAAAATCTTTCCAATCAACCCCATGATGATATCCTTTTTAAATGTTGCTTCGTACTGAGATGAAAACGTTGCGCGATAAACGTCTCTGCCCGGATAATCCACCCCCCTTTGCCGCCGTCTTGTCTGCGGGCGTATTTGCGCGACAAAGGACGACCGTCAGCCAATCGGTAATAGTAATTGCGACGTTCAATCCCGTAAGCATCAACCATGTGGTCAGGCGCTTGCTTCCATGTCGCATGAGTTGATGCCAGCGTTTGCGGGCCAAGGATACCGTCAGTCACAACATCCTCACCAAACATAATCAGCAATTCTTGAAGCAGTTTTATCGCGCGGCTGCCGGAATTGACCTGCATATCAAACACACTGGCCTGTAGAGCTTTGGGAAGTTGATCGATTTTGGGGCCGTAAAAGTAATGTTTCTTAAATATATCAATGGCCTGCTTTATAGTCAGGGCTTTTACATCCGCTGTAGTGACTTTGCCGTCACCGGTTAAATCCAACCCCAAACGTCGCATGGTGTGGATGGTTACACCGTATTTCGTGGCCCCACCCGGATCATCCGCGTCATTCACATAACCGCCTTCGCGGCGCACAATTTCTGTTGCTATTTCATCAATGCTTTGCATATGGCACCCCATTATCAATATGGGGTTAGCTTTGAACAAAAGTCCTGATAATGTATTTATTCAGAGGGCGGTTCGTAAATACCTTGTTCTTTCAGGGCGTCGATCACTTCTTTCGGCATATAATTCTCATCGTGCTTTGCCAAAATCTCACGCGCCTCAAACGTGCCATTAATCAGTTTCCCCGTACCAATCATACCTGTGCCTTCGCTAAACAAATCCGGTAGAATGCCGGTGAAAACGACGGGAATAGTCGACCCGCCATCTGTAACGTTGAAACGTGCCGTGGTGCCTTTTTTAACCAGACTGCCCTCCTCCACCAAACCGCCAATGCGAAAGGTTTCGCTGGGGGGTGGTGTCTTTTCCGCCACTTGGCTGGGGCTGCGGAAAAATTCTATTCCGTCTTTCGCACCGTAACCGATTAACGCGGTCGCAACTGCCAATAGAACAAATGCGATGACAATTAACTGAACGCGACGTTTTTTCTTCAATCCAGTAGCCATTATGGAAACACAGGGGCCATTTCCAACCCCATCCCTTCTGGAAGGCCCAGCATCAGGTTGGCGTTTTGCATTGCCTGGCCTGACGAGCCTTTGGTTAAGTTATCGAGTGCCGCAATCACAATTGCACGCCCCTCTATTCGATCCGCGGCCACGCTGATGTGGCAAAAGTTCGAGCCACGAATATGCCGTGTGCTGGGTGTCTGCCCGAATGGTAACATTATGATAAACGGCTCGTCTGCGTAGGCTTTTGTAAGCGTGTCATAAATAGTTTTTGCATCGCCCTTTACATAGACATTGGCAATGATCCCGCGATTGGCAGGCATCAGTGTCGGGGTGAATTGCACTTTTACCGGACGCCCCGCGATTAAACTGAACTCTTGGTCAAACTCGGCCAAATGACGGTGTGTGCCGCCTATTGCATAGGGATGTGCCCCTTCGGCCAATTCAGCATGCAGCAGGTTTTCTTTCAGTGCACGACCCGCCCCGCTAACGCCGGTTTTCAGGTCAATAATGATCTCGTCCAAATCAATCACACCCGTTTCAATCAATGGCCGCAATGCGTATTGGCCTGTTGCTGCATTACATCCCGTACCTGCAACAAGACGCGCATCTTTTATCTTTTCACGGTAAAACTCGGTCAGCCCGTAAACAGCTTCTTCTTGACACGCCAACGCATCATGTTTCCCGCCATACCATTTGGCGTATTCATCCGGATCACGCAGTCTGAAATCTGCCGATAGATCAACGATTTTCAATGTCTTGGGTAAGGCCGCAATCACCTTTTGGCTGGTTGCATGCGGCAAGGCACAAAAACACAAATCAACGTTTTTGAAATCCACTTCGTCTATTTTAACCAATTTCGGCAAATCCAGATGACGTAAATGCGGAAACACTTCAGCCATTTCCAGCCCGGCTTTGCGCTCGGCTGTTATCGCCACAATGTTCATCATCGGATGTGTCGCAATCAGGCGCACCAACTCTGCGCCTGTATAGCCAGAGGCCCCTAGTATTGCGATTTTCTTTGGCGCGGACATAAGTATGCTCCTATTCTTGAAACTGGATTAAGTTATTTTTATACGCTTTACAATCAGGCTGCTTCAAAATGCAGCGTTCGGGACAAAAACCGCGTAGCGGCATCACTGACCATTTGCGGATTGCCCGAGGTTAACAACCGCCCCGACCCATCCGAACCCAGCATATCGGGATGGCGGTTCAGGTAATCTTCCAATGAGGCCGCGACCAGATTGGCCTGACTGAATACTTTGACCCCATCACCCAATGCGGCTTGAAATATATGTTCTAGGATCGGGTAATGCGTGCAGCCCAATACCGCCGATTGCGGGTTTGGCATGCGGCGTAACAAGGCCCCTACGTGACTGCGAACCATCGCTTCAGCCAATTCCAGATCATTGTCTTCCAAGGCATCAACCAGACCCGCGCAGGGCTGCGCTTCCACGTCAACCCCAATGGCGCGGAATGCCAGTTCGCGCTGAAACGCACGGCTGGCAACTGTGGCAGGTGTGGCAAACAAAGCGATTTGCTTCACTTCAACCTCACGTGGCGGCGAAATGTCCCCCCAATCGCGTTCGGTTACCGCCTCTATCAGTGGTACAAACACCCCTAAAACCCGCTTGTCCGCAGGTACCCAGTTTTCCTGCATGCGCCGACACGCTACTGCCGTTGCCGTATTGCAGGCAAGTATTACCAAATCACAACCCTCATCCCACAGACGTTCCACACCCCGACATGTCAGATGGTAAATATCATCAGCATCACGCACCCCATAAGGCGCATTCGCATTGTCACCAAAATAGCTAAGTGTCAGGTTCGGCATGTGTTTTTGGATTGCGCGATAAACCGTCAATCCGCCTAATCCACTATCAAATATACCAACTGGCATTTGGAAATTATCCCTTCAAACAGGCTTAACGCGGCATCATTTCATATGTGTTCCAGTCCGCTTTGACCGCAACTCGGTCATAAAGCGATCTGGCACGGTAATTATTATCCCGC
>Ga0209344_10001804_pt1 | contig 26136 bp, 20 predicted proteins | sample Cruoilmetagenom6_FD_187293 | JGI IMG/M metagenome (GOLD analysis project Ga0209344, IMG submission 187293) | Oil polluted marine microbial communities from Coal Oil Point, Santa Barbara, California, USA - Santa Barbara Oil Seep Sample 6 (SPAdes)... | ecosystem: Environmental > Aquatic > Marine... | reverse complement strand
GGGAGCTGACAATGACACTTGAAACAAGATCGTGCTTCGACTCCGCGACACCTGCCTGCCCCGGCGGCAGCGTGTTCACCACCAAAAACCGGATGCAGGCCTTCTTCGAAGCATGGCCACCTTTGGTGCTTGTGGCGCTTTCCTGGATCGCGCTGATTGCGGTGCTGGTCATCGGTGCGATGTGGATCGCGCCCTATGATTTCATGGCGCTTGATCTGCGGGCCAGGCTGATCCCGCCGGTCTTCATGGGCGGCAGCTGGGCGCATCCGCTGGGAACCGACGAGCTTGGTCGTGACGTACTCTCGCGCCTCATCGTCTCGATCCGGATTTCGATGGTGATTGCGTTTTTATCGACCATCATCGCCGCGGTCCTCGGTGTGACGCTCGGCTTTCTGGCCGCCTATTTCAGAGGCCGCGTCGAGCAGGTGATCCTGATGCTGATCGATGCCCAGGCGGCAATGCCATTCATGATCATCGCACTTGCAGTGCTGGCGTTCCTTGGCAGCTCGCTGTTTCTGTTCACGGTTCTGATGGGCTTTTACGGCTGGGAGCGGATTGCGCGAATTTCCAGAGGTCTGGCGATTTCGGCCAACGAGCGCGGGTACGCCACGGCGGTGCGTGATCTCGGCGCGACGCCATTTCGCATCTACTCGCGGCATATCCTGCCTAATATCGCCTCGACGCTGATTGTTTCGCTGACATTGAATTTTCCCGAAGTGATCCTGCTTGAATCCGGCCTGTCGTTTCTCGGGCTTGGTGTGCAGCCTCCGATGACGTCGCTTGGCAACATGGTCGGTTATGGCCGCGATTACATCCAGTCGGCGCCCTGGATCATGCTGGCACCAAGTGCCGCAATCGTGCTCACCACGCTGTCGATTTCGATCCTCGGTGATTGGCTGCGCGACAAGTTCGATCCGACCCTCGATTGAGGGTCGGCAACTATTCTGCCGCTGGTTTGGATGTGGGCCCCTGAAGACACAAGCTGCTGAAGGGCTTTCCGGTAGTTTCTTCATACTCGGGTTCGGCGCGGTGATCCTTGTGTGATGTTGCACCGGCCAAATCAGCGATAACTTTTTGCATTTCTCCACAAATCCGTTTCTGCTCAGACGCATCGGGTCCACCTAGCTTGGTGAGCTCCTGCAGAGCGGTCTCAAGGTCAAGCTGAACCGGGCGGAAGCTCACGCATCGGGTGTACGTCCAGCGTCCTTCAAAGATCATCACAATCCGTGCGTCCTCCTGAGGGACACAGAGAACCGGCCATCATCAAGCGTCGGTTTTTTGCTTCATTATGTCGACACCACGCTGCCGCTGTTTCTCTTGTCCCCGGTATCACTTTTCTCAACTCCCTTGATCGCCCGTGTGGACGTTGCTCCGGCGGGAGGTGAAAATTTTAGTATTTGTAAAATTCGCTTGACGCTCGACGAAAAATGATCCTAAATTTTACCAATACTAAAAAAGGGAACATGCAGTGAGCAATGAGGCTGCGATAGAAGCGATCGTCAAAACCGGCAATTCCGAGGATCCCTTGGGCAAGCGTCTGCGTGCGCGCCGCCGGGAGATGTCGCTCACGCTCAAGGACGTGGCGGAAGGCGCGGGCTTGTCGGTTGGCTTCATCTCACAGGTCGAGCGCGGATTGACAGTGCCTTCACTGTCTTCGCTGGCGTCGATTGCCAGCGTGCTGGAGTCCCATGTCACCAGTTTTCTGGCGCAACCCGAGGGGAAATCTCCCCATACCCGCCATAATGAACGTCCGGTTTATGCGGTGGACAAGGCAGCGCTGAGCTACGAGCGTCTTTCGACCAGCTTTCCGGGCAGCGTTCTCAATTCCGTCATCGTGCATGAACCGCCGGGTTATCGCTCCGAACCGATTCAGCATGTTGGCGAGGAAATGTTCTTCGTTCTGCACGGCGCAATCACCATCGAAGTGGAAGATGAGACAACTGTGCTGGAGGCCGGCGACTCGATCCATTTCGCATCCATGCGGCGGCATTCGTCATGGAACCATACATCGGAGACTGTCACCATTTTGCACGTCTGCACGATGGACGTTTTTGGCGACAATCCAAAGCAAAACCAAGAACCCGGTAACCGGGCAGGACACCTGAATCACCACACATGATCCATGAAGGTCTGAAACACAGAGAGGGCTCTAAAGATGAATAAACCACTCAAATTGCTGTCGATGGCGGCGTTGGCATCCACCATGCTGGCAACCGCTACACTGGGCGTACAGGCCGGGGGTGTCTTGCGTCTCGATGAAGTCGCCGTTGGCGAGCTCGATCCGGCGATCGCTTCGGACTATGCCGACTCGATCCTGATGTTCAATGTCTATGACACGCTGGTGCTGCCGGCTCAGGGTGGACCCGGCCATGTGCCGCACCTGGCCGAAAGCTGGGAAGGCGACGGCACAAGCTTCACCTTCAAGCTGCGCAACGACGTGAAATTTGTCTCCGGCAATTTGATGACTGCTGAAGATGTGGTGTTCTCGCTCGAGCGCATGAAGGCGATGGGCAAGGGGCTGTCCTATCTGTTTGCAAATGTCGAAAAGGCCGAAGCCGTTGACGACTCTACGGTCAAATTCACGCTGACAAATGCCTATGCGCCCTTCGTCGCCTCACTGGTGCGTCTGCCAATCGTCGACAAGACGACCGTGATGGCAAATCTCGGTGACGGTGAAGGCGAGATGAAGGACTGGGGTTCCGCCTACCTGACAGCCCAGAGCGCAGGAACCGGCGCCTACAAGATTGTGTCCCACAATCCGCAAGAAGAAACCGTGATGGAAAAGAACGCGGATTATTTCCTCGGCGTTCCTGATCCTGCGCCCGATACTGCGCGTCTTCGCTACGGTCTGGAAGCTGCAACAGTCCGCACCCTGATCGCACAGGGCGAACACGACATCGCCTCGCAATGGCTGCCGCCCGAAGTCATCAAGGCACTGGCTGCAAATGGAGCACAGACGCTGACCGAAAGCGGCACCGGTGCATTTTACGTCAAGATGAACACCACCAAGCCGCCGCTTGATGATGTGAACTGCCGCATGGCATTCGCCAAGGCGTTTGATTATGGCGCAGCCGTCAAGATGATCGCCGTCACCGATGAAGTCTCCCAGGGGGCTGCTGCCACCGGCGCTATCCCGGTCGGAATGTTTGGCGCAAATTCCGCCGATCAGGTCATCGAGCGGGATCTCGAGGCTGCCAAGCAGCATCTGGCGGAATGCAAGTATAGCCCTGAGGATTTCACTCTCGAAATCTCCTGGATTGCCGAAGTGCCGCTGGAAGAACGGTTCGCGCTGTTGATGCAGGCAAATTACACCGAACTCGGCATCAAGTCTGAAATCCGCAAAATGCCTTGGGCCCTGTTTGCCGAGCAGGTGTCGAAGCCTGAAAATACGCCCCACATGTCGCAACTGTTCGTCAATGCGGTGACTGGTGATCCCGACACGCTGCTTTACGGCATGTATCATTCGTCGGCAGCAGGCACCTGGCAGTCGCCGGAATATCTCAAGGACGCTGAGGTGGACAAACTGCTCGATGCAGGGCGCACCGCTGCGACGCCTGAGGGACGCCAGGAGGCCTATGCAGCGCTCAATGCGCGGCTGATGGAACTTGCGCCGACCATCTACGGTTATGACCGCCAGTCGGTATTTGCCGCCAGTGATCGTGTCAAGGTGCCGGCGCTGTCCGATCCGTCAAAGGCCTTCGGTCTGGATGGTATGGGTTTCACCTTCCGTCTGATGGAAGTTGCTGAGTAAACACCCTCCCAGGGCGGCCGGAACAGCTGATTTCAGGATCAGCGGTTCCGGCCAGATGGAGCAAACGAACATGAATCCTCTGGCCCGTCTTCTCGCGAAGCGGCTGGCAACGTCGCTGATTGTGCTCATCGGCGTGTCCATGCTGATATTTGCCATTGCCCGGATCATTCCCGGTGATCCCGCGCGCATCGCGCTTGGGCCGAACGCGACCCAGGAGCAGATCGCCAATCTGCGTGCCGAGCTGCATCTCGATGACAATATCGTCGTGCAATATGGCTATTTCATCGCAGATGTCGCTCGGGGCGATCTTGGTATCTCGCTTTACACCAACCGCCCGGTTACTGCCGATATTGCGCTCTATCTCCCTGCCACCCTCGAGCTTGTCCTTGTTGCCGGCATCATGATGGTCGGCATCGGGCTGCCGCTTGGCATCTGGTCAGCGCGCTGGCGGGGGAGGGCGGCAGACAATCTGATCAGACTGGTCTCATTGCTCGGCGTATCCGCACCAAGCTTTGTCTGGGCGGTCATCCTGATGTTGCTGTTTGCGTTTTACCTGCCGCTGTTTCCTATCGCAGGCCGGATATCAGACAGCTACGCCATCGCTCCGGTCACCGGTTTTTTGCTCGCCGACACGTTGATCCAGGGCGACCTACGCGCCTTCGGAAACGCGGCATGGCACGTGGTCTTGCCGGCATTTGCATTGGCTTTGTCCGGCATCGGCCAGGCGGCGCGGCTGACCCGCGCCAACATGGTTGAGACCTACGACAAGCCCTACATCGAGATGGCACAATCTTATGGATTTCCCGCACGCCGCATCGCCAACCGCTACGCGTTTCGCCCCTCGCTCATCCCATCGCTGACCATCATCGGTCTCGATTTTGCAGCCATGCTCGGCAACGCCTTTCTGGTTGAGGCGATCTTCGCCTGGCCGGGCCTGTCGCGCTACGGCGTGGCGGTGATCCTGCGCAAGGACCTCAACGCCATTGTCGGCACAGTGTTGATCATCTCGGCCACCTTCCTGCTGGTCAACATTATCGTCGATCTGCTGATCGCGCTCCTGAATCCCCGTATCCGTTATTCCCAGAGGCCGGCATGAAACGCACCTTTGCCATTCTGACCGCCAATCCGCTCTCCCTGCTGGGGTTGGTGCTGGTATTTGTCGTGGTCTTCTCGGCGGTCTTTGCCGATTTCATTGCACCGTTTCCCGAGCACGCCGGTGCCGTGGTCGATTTCGCAAATTTCAACCAGCCGCCGAAATGGCCCTATATTTTCGGAACAGATCTGGTCGGACGTGACCTGTTTACCCGTGTCATCTACGCCTACCGGATTTCCCTGATCCTTGGCATTGTTGTACTCGCCATCGCTGTGCCGATCGGGGTCTCCATCGGCCTGGTCGCCGGATATCTCGGCGGTCGCACCGAATATGTGCTGATGCGCCTGACGGACGTCTTTCTGTCTGTGCCGCCGCTGGTGCTGGCCATGTCGATCATGGGTGTGCTGCAACCGACGCTCGCCAACGGCATGCTGGCTGTCACTGCCATGTGGTGGCCGTGGTACACGCGTCTTGTCTACAACATCACCCGCGGCGAGAAAGAAGAAGGCTACGTGCTCGCAGCCGAGGTGATCGGCGCTTCCAGACTGCACATCATCTTCCGCGAGATCCTGCCCAATTGCGTGCCGGCGATTGTCACCAAGATGACGCTGGACATGGGTTTCGTGATCCTCATTGCCTCGTCGCTGTCGTTTCTCGGACTGGGTGTTCAGCCGCCGACGCCGGATCTCGGCTCAATGGTCGCCGACGGCGCAAAATATCTCCCCGACAGCTGGTGGCTCACAATCTTTCCCGGTCTGGCCATTCTGGTCGCTGTCTTCGGCTTCAACCTGATCGGCGACGCGCTGCGCGATATCCTGGGAGCGGAGCAATGAACACACCGACCCTCGATGTTCAGGACCTGAAGCTCGGCTTCAAGGGCTACACCGGCTTTACCGAGGTGCTTCACGGCATCTCGCTGTCGGTCAATCCGGGCGAGCGGGTCGCGCTTGTCGGGGAATCCGGCTCCGGCAAATCTGTAACCGCACGGATCGTGCTTGGGCTGCTGCAGGAACTGCGCACAGCGCGCATCAGCGGCAGCGTCCGGTTCGAAGGCCGGGAGCTCGACCGGTTGAGCAAACGTGAACGCCACGCGCTGCGTGGCAAGGCCATGTCGATGATCTTTCAGGACCCGACCTCGTCGCTCAATCCGGTGTTCCGGATCGGCGATCAGTTCCACGATGTGTTGCGCCGGGCCGATGCAAAGATTACCCGGCAGGCTGCTCATCAGCGTGCTGCGTCCATCCTCGCGGAAGTCTCGGTACGGGACGCCGACCGCGTGCTCAATGCTTTCCCTTTCCAGCTGTCTGGCGGGCTCAACCAGCGTGTCATGATTGCGATGGCACTGGCCAATGAGCCAGCGCTGTTGATTGCCGATGAGGCGGGAACAGCGCTGGATGTGACGGTGCAGGCGCAGACCCTGCAGCTTATGCGCAAGCTGGTGGAAGAGCATCACACCGCGGTGCTGTTCATCTCGCACAATCTTGGTGTGGTGCGTGAATTCGCCGACAGGGTCTACGTCATCTACAAGGGCCGGATCGTCGAGCAGGGACCAACGCATGCCGTGTTTGAAGGCCCGCGCCATCCCTACACCCGCGCATTGATGGCTGCCGTTCCAAGGCTAACCGGCGGCGGCATTCCCGATATCGAGGAAAACTCCCCCGATTTCGGCGCGCCGCTGGAAATCCATCCTGACGGGAGTCGGACATGACTGCACCCATTCTCGAACTCGACAAAGTCTCCAAGACTTTCGGCACAGGGGCTGATGCGGTCCACGCCGCGCAATCGATCTCGTTTGGCGTCACCAAAGGGGAATGCCTGGCGATTGTCGGCGAATCCGGATCCGGCAAGAGCACTGTCGCCAACATGATTCTGGGCATCTACCCGCCGTCATCGGGTGAAATCAGGCTCAACGGATCTGTGCTTCCGACACGCCGGATGCTTGAGCATCGTCGCGCCATGCAGCTTGTGCAGCAAAACCCGCTGTCCTCGCTCAATCCCAAGCGGTCGATCGGGGCGTCGTTGCGGCTGGCGCTGGACGTGCATGAAATCGGTGCAAAGAGTGAAAGAAATGATCTCGTCGGTGCGCTTCTGGAGGAAGTGGGACTTCCTGCCGACTACGCAAAGCGCTCGCCGACAGCTCTGTCCGGAGGTCAGCGTCAGCGTGTGGCCATTGCCCGGGCACTCGCCTGTCAGTCACAACTCGTGGTGCTGGATGAACCGACATCGGCGCTCGATGTGCTGGTTCAGGCACGTGTTCTCAAGCTGCTCAACCAGCTGCGGGAAACCCGTGACCTGACCTTCGTGTTCATCACACATGACCTGTCGGTGGTCCGCAACATTGCAACCCGCATCGCCGTTTTTGAAAGCGGCTGCATGGTCGAACTGGGCGACACACCGACCCTGTTTAGCAACCCGGCTCACCCCTATACACGCCGCCTGATAAGCGCGGTTCCGGTGGTGACTGATGAAGAAGCCGCGCTGCGCAGTTCGCTGGCGGCGGGTCTGGAGGATACCAATCAATGACACAATACGATCACCTTGCAACGGCCTTGGCGGCTTCGACCGATCAACCACGGACGACGTTCGAGGCGCTGTGCGCGCTGACCAAGCAGATCGTCGGTGTGAAGCTTTTCACCCTGATGACATTTGACGCCAAGTCACGCGAAGCGAGACGCATGTTTTCCAACATGCCGGACGCCTATCCCGAACTTGGCACCAAGCCGGTCAATGAGACCTGGTGGACCGGGCACGTCCTTGATGGTCACAAAACCTTTGTTGCCAATGAGATTGACGCCATCGCTGAGGTCTTTCCGGATTATGAGCTGATTGACTCACTTGGCTGCCAGTCGGTGATCAATGTGCCCATCGTGATCAACGGTGAAGTGTTCGGCACCATCAACTGTCTTGATGAGGCCGGCTATTACACGCCCGAGCGTGTCGCTGCCTCAGAGGCTCTCAAGCTGCCCGGCGCGGCGGCGTTTCTGTTCAACCAAACCATGATCTCCAGGAGTGTGCTCTAATGGGAAACAAGACCATCCGTGTTGCAACCGATGTTGGCGGCACCTTCACCGATCTGGTTTGCTTTGAGACCGATCTGACAACCGGCACATCCACAATCCGCACCGCCAAATCCGACACCACGCCGCCTGACTTTGAAAACGGCGTTCTCAATGTGCTGGAGAAGGGCGGGGTAGATCCCGCGACCGTGGATTTCCTGGCGCACGGCACAACGGTCGTCATCAATGCCCTGACCGAACGCAAGGGCGTCAAGGTCGGGCTGATCACCACCGAAGGGTTCCGTGACACGCTGGAAATCGCGCGCGGCAACCGGCCGGATTTCTTCAACCTGCATTATCGCAAGCCGCAACCCTTTGTGCCGCGTTATCTGCGCCGCGAATTGCCCGGTCGCATGACCTACAAGGGGGTCGAGCGCGAAGCGCTGGACATGAGCGCACTGGCTTCGATCATTGAGGACTTCAAGGCCGACGGTGTCGAGGCGGTGGCGATCTGCTTCCTGCACTCCTATGCCAATCCTGCACATGAAAAGGCTGTGCAGGCGGAGGTCGAGCGGCTGTGGCCTGAAGTGGCGACTGTCTCATCGCATCAGATCACGCGTGAATGGCGCGAGTATGAACGCACCAACACCGCCGTCCTTTCCGCCTATGTGCAGCCGGTTGCCGAACGTTATCTCAAACGGCTTGATGCGGGGCTCAAATCGCGCGGCTTCAAGGGCAACCCCTACATCATGCAATCCAATTGCGGTGTCGATTCTCTCGATGCTGTGGCGCGTGTTCCCATCACCATGGTGGAATCTGGGCCTGCATCCGGGTTCTGGGGCGCTGCCGAACTCGGCAAGATGATCGGTGAGAAAAACGTGCTGGCGCTCGATATTGGCGGCACCACCGCGAAATGCTCGCTGATCGAAGACGGTCAGGTCAAGATCATGACCGATTACTGGATCGAGCGCGACCGCACCTCGGCAGGGTATCCGATCATGGTGCCGGTTGTGGATCTGGTCGAGATCGGCAATGGCGGCGGCTCCATCGCCTGGGTTGATGATTATTCCAAGCTGCATGTCGGGCCGCAGTCGGCTGGTGCGGCTCCGGGTCCAGCGGCCTATGGCCGTGGCGGGACCGAGGCGACGACCACCGACGCCAATCTCTGGCTCGGCCGCATCAACAAGGACTATTTCTGTGGCGGCTCTGTCGAGGCGGACATGGAGGCTGCGCAGTCCTCGATCCGCGCCGTTGGTGAAAAGCTTGGTGTTGATACCGATGAAGCTGCACGCGGTATCGTTCGCATTGCCAACAACAACATGGTCAATGCGCTCAAGCTGGTGTCGCTCAATCGCGGTTTTGATCCGCGCGATTTCACGCTTGTGGCGTTTGGTGGCGGCGGTGCGATGCATGCCGTGGCACTGGCTCAGGAGCTGGGCGTGAAAAAGGTGGTTGTGCCTGCAGGCGCTGCGGTGTTCTCCGCCTGGGGCATGATGATGTCGGACCTGCGCCGTGATTTCTTCGTCACCAGCCTGGCCGACCTGAAAGCCGACAGTGCGCAATCCATCGAGCAATTGTTCGTCGAGACCGAAAAAACGGCGCAGAACCAGTTCGAGGCCGAAGGGGTCGATGCAGCCAAGATCAAGTTCCTTCGCTTCGGCAAGTTCCGCTACCAGAACCAGGAGCACACCACCGAAGTGCTGTTGGACGACGGTGCGGTGACGGCCGAGCGCATCGCCGAGATCGAGGCCTCTTTCCATGAGACTTATGAGCGGGAATACACCTACAAGCTCGACGCGCCTGTTGAGCTGGTCGGCATCCATCTGGTTGCCTCCGCGGAAGTCGGCAAACTGACCATGGAAGCCAAACCGCTCGGTGAAGCGGATGCAAGCAGCGCCGGCAAAGGTGAGCGCCAGGTGGATTACGCTACCGAAGGCAGGCATTCGGCACAGATCTACGATGGCGAAAAGCTTGCGCCGGGTATGGAATTTGCCGGTCCCGCAATCATCGAGGATCCCGGCACCACCATCGTCGTGCACCCGGGCAATCAGGTCGCGATCGACAGCTATGGCAATGTCATCATCACACTCGCGCATTGAGAAGGGATTACGCCATGACGACGCATGACCCGATTACACTGGAAATCATCCAGAACTCGCTGCAATCGGCAGCCGATGAAATGTTCGCGGCGATGAAGAAAACCGCGATGAGTTCGATCATCTACGAAGTCCTCGACATGGGGACCGGCATTCTCGATGCCGAGGGCGACATCGCCTGTTCGGGCGCCGGCATCCCGGCATTCATCGGCGTGCTGGACAAGGCGGCCAAGGTGGTGATCGCCAAATACGACAAGCCCGGTGACATCGAGCCTGGCGATGTGTTTGCCACCAATGATCCCTATTACGGCGGCGTCACCCACCTCAACGATATCGTTGTCGCCATGCCGGTGTTTGTCGACGGCGAGATCATCGCCTGGACAGCCAACATCGCGCACAATTCGGATGTTGGCGGCATGGCGCCGGGATCACTGACCGGTGACGCAACCGAGATCTTCCAGGAAGGATTGCGCCTTCCCGCCATCAAGATCATCTCGAAAGGCAAGCCGATCCAGCCGGTGTTCGATATCATCAAGGTCAACTCGCGCATGCCTGACGTTCTGGAAGGCGACGTCTGGGCGGCGATCGCCTCGGTTCGCATCGGCTCCAAACGCCTGACCGAGATCGCCGGCAAATACGGCACCGCCACCTTTGGCGCCGCCATGACGCATTTTCAGGATTACGGCGAAAAGGTCTCGCGTGCCGAACTGGCCAACCTGCCAAAGGGGACGTTCGAACTTTCGGAAGAGCAGGATGACGGACGCATCTTCAACGTCAAGATCACGATTTCGGATGATGAGTTCGAGGTCGATCTGCGCGACAACCCGGATCAGACCAACACCCCGGTGAACACCAGCCGCGACGGTGTCATGGTTGCCGCGCAAATGATCTTCAAATCGCTGACAGATGCCTATTCGCCAGCCAATGGCGGTTCGTTCAGACCCATCACCTTGCTCACACGTGAAGGCTCGGTCTTTCACGCCAAGGAGCCTGCACCGATCGGCTTTTATTACGAGATCGAGCTGAGGGTCTATGATTTGATGTGGCGGTGCCTGGCCCCTCATATGGAAGGCAAGCTCGCGGCGGGCCACTTCGCCTCGGTGTGCGGCACGTTTATCGGCGGCATCCACCCTGATACCGGCCGCCAATACACCATCATCGAACCCCAGATCGGCGGTTGGGGCGCCAGCCAGAGCAATGACGGCAACAGTGCCATCTTCTGCGGTTTTCACGGCGAAACCTACAATTGCCCGGCGGAAATCAACGAAGCACGCAACGGCCTTTACGTCGACCGCATGGAACTGAACATGGAGCCTGGCGGCGAGGGCGAGTTTACCGGCGGACGCGGCATCGTGATGGATTACCGCGTGCGCGCCGACAACGGGTTTCTGACTGCCGGCTATACGCGATCAAAATTCCCGGCCTGGGCGGTGGATGGCGGGCATGAAGGTTCATCCAACTATGTCGAATACCGGCCATCCGAGGGCGAACCGGAACGGTACGCTTTTGTGTCGGGCCTGCAGACAAAAAAGGACGATGTGATCCGTGTTGTCACCGGCAATGGCGGCGGCTCGGGCGATCCGAAAAACCGCGCGTCTGAAAAGGTGCGCGCTGATGTCCGCAACGGGTTGATCACAGCCGAACGGGCAAAAGAAATCTATGGCGTAGACGCATAAACAGGGAGCGAGTCCAATTATGACCCAAACTGCAAACAGACTGCAAAACCTTCGCAACGCCATGGCTCGAACCGGCACGGATCTGGTGGTGCTGGGCCCGGGTGCCCACATGCATTGGCTCCTCGGGTTTCATCCGCATGGCGACGAACGCCCATGCCTGCTGATGATTGGCCGCGAACGGGAAGTGTTCCTGATGCCGGCTCTCAATGCGCAAGGCACACGGACTGAGACCGATATCGCGTTTTGCGAGTGGGCTGACGAGAATGGTCCGGACGAAGCGCTCAAAAAGGCACTCGGTATGCTTGGCGCTGAGGCTGCTTCAAAAGTGGTGCTCGATGAAACCACGCGCGCCGATTTCGCGCTCCTTGTGCTTGGCGCTCTGCCCGGTGCGAGTCACGATTTCACTCTCGACACCGTGGGCGCGTTGCGCATGCGCAAGGACGCTGACGAATATGCCAGGCTGAAGGAAAACGCCGCGATTGATGACCGCGCCATGCAGGCGGCCTGGGCTGCGCTTCGCCCCGGCATCACCGAGCTCGAAATTGCAGATGTGATTCGTGCCGAGTTCACCAGACATGGCGCCAAGCCGGAGTTCACCATTGTCGGGTCGGGCCCCAATGGCGCTTTTCCGCACCACGCCACCGGCAGCCGCAAGCTGCAGGCCGGCGATGCGGTCGTCATCGACATCGGCGGACGCAAGGATGGTTTCCCCAGTGACATGACACGTATGGCAATCATCGGTCAGCCGCCGGAGGGATATGAAGAGGTGCATGCCATTGTCGAGCGCGCGGTCTGCGCGGCCCTGGCCGCAGCTCGTCCCGGCGTCAAGGCGATGGATGTGGATGCCGCCGCACGGAACGTGATCGCGGAAGCTGGTTATGGCGAGTATTTTGTCCACCGGCTCGGCCACGGTCTCGGGATTGAGGTGCACGAACCCCCGTTTCTGACATCGACCTCCGAAACGGTGCTTGATGAAGGCATGGTGTTCTCCATTGAGCCCGGAATCTATCTGCCCGGCCGCTTTGGCTTGCGGCTTGAAGATATCGTCATCCTGCGCGCAGACGGCCCGGAAATCCTGTCTTCTCTGCCGCGCGATATGCATGTGGTGCCGGTATGACAACCCAGTCCCGTGACCCGATAACGCTCAGCGTCATCCAGGCCGGCCTCACGGCGGCTGCAGACGAGATGTTTGCCGTCTTGAAGAAGACGGCCATGAGCCCGATCATCTATGAGGTGCTCGACGTCGGCACCGGCATCACCGATGCCAGGGGCGAGCTGGTGTCATCGGGTGCGGGCATCCCGACCTTTGTCGGTGTGCTCGACAAGGCAGTCAAGCGCATCCTCGAGATCGAGGGAGCGGACAATGTCCGCGAGGGCGATCTCTTCGTCACCAATGATCCGAGCTATGGCGGGGTTACCCACCTCAATGATGTCGTCATCGCCATGCCGGTCTTTGCCAAGGGCGAACTGGTGGCCTGGACCGCGTCGATTGCGCACTGGAACGATGTCGGTGGCATGACCCCGGGATCCATGTCGACCACGGCGAGCGAGATCTTTCAGGAAGGCCTTCGCCTGCCGGCCGTGCGCCTGTTTGATGCAGGCACCCTGTTGCAGTCGGTGTTCGACATCATCATGGCCAATTCGCGTCTGCCGGATTTCGTCCGCGGGGATCTCTGGGCGCAGGTCGCCGCCAGCCGCCGTGCCGGCACGCGTGTTGCCCAACTGGTCGACAGTTATGGTCTCGATACATTTTGCAACGCACTCGAAAATCTGTTCCAGGAAGGCGAGCGCCGCGCTCGTGCTGGGCTGGCAGCTCTCCCCAAAGGCACATTCCGAATTGAGGAAGAGCAGGATGACGGCGCGCTCTGGCATGCCGAAATCCGGATAACTGAGGATGCATTCACAGTTGACCTGTCCGGCAATCCGGTCCAGCGCACAGCCCCCTACAACACCAGCCGTGATGGCGCGGTGATCTCCTCGCAGATGATTTTCCGCGCGCTGTCCGATCCGACCCTGGCCGCCAACGCCGGGTCGTTCCGCCCCTTGCGGGTGATCACCGAAGAAGGCACGATCTTCCATGCCACCGGCACGGCCCCGCATGGCTATTATTTCGAAACACGCATTCGGCTCTATGACATGCTGTGGCAATGCATGTCCCATGCCTTGCCCGAGCGCATGCCCGCCGGCCATTTTGCCTCGATCTGCGGAACGGTGCTTGCCGGCGATCACCCCGACACCGGCCGCCGCTACACCATGGTCGAACCGCAGATGGGCGGCTGGGGAGCAACCGCGACGCGTGACGGGCTCGATGCGATGTATTCCGCCAGCCATGGTGAAACCTTCAATTGCCCGGTGGAAATATGCGAGACGCGCTACGGCATAGATGTCGGCTACAAACGGCTCAACGAAAGCGATGCAGGTCATGGCTTGTACAGTGGCGGCAAGGGCCTGTCGGTTTCCTACAAGCCGCGTGGCCGCACGATGCTGGCAGGTGGCTACAGCCGCAACCGGGTGCCGGTCTGGGGAGCCAATGGCGGCGACAATGGCGGCACCAACGCGATAGCCGTCGAGCGCAAGGACGGATCCCGTGAGGCCTATGCCTTCATCAGCGGCCTCGTGGTTGAGCCAGGCGACGAGATCGTGATCTCGACCGCCAATGGTGGCGGTTGGGGCAAATCGAGCGCGAGCTGACCGGCCGGATGCGGTTCTCGACGCTGATCCAGCCGGTGTTGCGGGCCTGCGCATAGCCTACAGATCAGGCGGGGCTGTTGGAACCAGACGCAGACGTGCGTGCCGCCACCGATGCCGCGCAAGGGCCCTCGCTGACAGGGGCGGCGAGGTCGATATCGTTGATCCGGATTTCTCCGGCCTGTTCGAAGTTTACAACCACCTGGGAATTAGCAACCGGGCGGTCAGCTGCCGCGTCTGCGCTGTGTGACCCTGACATGCTCCCAACAGATTGGTTCATTTGACGCTGGACTCTGCTTGTGTTCCCGCAGGGATCATGAGTGGAAATTGTCGCTTCAAATGATCCAGTTTATTGGGGGCAAGGTCACTTCCAGCATGTTGTGCATTGCACAATTTATCTAATTGCGCAGAATGCGGCGATGTCTGAAACCCTGCCTTCGGTTCTGATCATTGATGAAAACGCCACCCGCGCTTCGATTATCGAGGCGGGACTGGCTGCGGCCGGGCACAGCCAGGTTACCGTCATCAATGAAATGCGGGGTATCGCCGCCAAGATTGCCCTGCATGAGCCGGATGTGATCGTCATAGATCTCGAGAACCCGAACCGGGACATGCTTGAGAATATTTTCCAGCTGTCGCGCGCGGTGAAGCGGCCGATCGCCATGTTTGTTGACCGCTCCGACACGGAAGCCATGCAGTCGGCAATCGATGCCGGCGTTTCGGCCTATGTCGTGGATGGACTTCGTCAGGAGCGCGTCAAAAACATTCTCGACATGGCGATCAGCCGGTTCAATGCGTTTTCGCGGCTGGAAAGGGAGCTCGAAGCAGCCCGCGGTGCGCTTGAAGAGCGCAAGGTGATCGATCAGGCCAAGGGGCTCATCATGAAATCACGCGGCGTCGATGAGGACGCAGCTTACAAATTGCTGCGCAAGGCTGCGATGAATGGAAACCGCAAGATCGTTGATGTGGCGGAAAGCCTGGTGATGTCGGCGCGGTTGCTTGGGGATGAGGGCAAGTAGATGATCACAGAACTCAGCGCCGGGTTTCTGCCCCTGACCGACAGCGCCATCCTGATCGCTGCGAAGGAACTCGGTTTTGCCGAGGCTGAGGGCATCGCGCTCAATCTGGTGCGCGAAACCTCCTGGGCCAATGTCCGCGACAAGCTGGCCGTCGGCCAATTCGAGATTTCCCATTCGTTGGCGCCGATGCCGATTGCCGCCAATCTCGGACTGACCCCGTTTGACACGCGGCTGATCGCGCCGATGGCGCTCGGCCTTGGCGGCAATGCCATCACGGTCAGCACTGCGCTGCTGGCCCGGATGCAGGATTGCGGGTTCAGCGGTCTGGACGCGGCGGCTGCCGGACGGGCACTGGCCGAAGTCGTCGCAGCCGGCAAATCGAGAGGTGACAAACCGCTGCAATTTGGTGTGGTGCATCCGTTCTCCGGGCATAATTTCGAACTGCGTTACTGGCTCAGTGCCGCTGGCATCAGCCCGGACAGCGATATCGAAATCGTCATCCTGCCGCCGTCGCTGATGGCCGACGCGCTGGCGTCCGGCCAGATCGACGGCTATTGTGTCGGCGAGCCTTGGAACTCGATCGCGGTGGCCAGAGGCGCCGGGCGGATCATCACCACCAAGTCCTCGATCTGGGCCTCAAGCCCGGAAAAGGTGCTGGCCGTGCGGGAGGACTGGGCTGGCGAGAATGCCGACACGCTTCATGCCTTGCTGCGCGCGCTTTATCGCTCGGCTGAATGGTGCGGCCAGCCTTCCAATCATTCCGAGCTTGCGTCCCTCCTGGGCTCATCAGCCTATCTCGACCAGCCGGCAGAATTCATTCTGCCCGCGCTGGACGGTTCCATACTCGGAGCGTCTGTGCCCAGTGGGGGGCGTGATTTCTTCCAGCCGCATGCCCGTGCCGCGACGTTTCCCTGGCAGAGCCACGCCCTGTGGTTCTATTCGCAGATGGTTCGCTGCGGCTATGTTGACCATTCCGCCGCAAACGCCGAGACGGCGCGCCAAAGCTATCGCCCGGATATCTATCGTGCAGTGATGACCGGATTGGGCGCGCCTGTCCCGTCTGCCAACTCCAAGGTGGAAGGCGCGCTGACCGAAACCATCGCGGTCGGCGTATCATCCCAATTTCTCTATCTCGGACCGGACGGTTTCTTCGACGGCGCGGTCTTCGATCCCGACCGGCTGGATGCCTATATCACCAGTCAGAATTCCTGACCTGTCCGGTGCGGCAGCGCGATTTGTCTGTTTTTTAGTCTTCACTTTATGCTGCTTTGCACAATGCGTGCGCACTCCCGAAAAATGTTCCCAGGGCTTGTCGATTTATATCCTGTTGTTTTCAGACGATAAATCTGGTTTTCGCCAAACTGGCACGCTCATTGCTTTGCCAAAGGTAGCTTTCCAAGGCTGACATAGGATCCAATGACGGATCCATTTAGGCAACGCCGCCAAATCGAAGTTACCCGCATCCTCCCGCGGGACTCTCGATTTGGCGGCTTTTTTTATTGCGGTCACACAAACCGCCAAAGGAGACAGGGAATGGTCATGAAATTCACACGGCGTACCGCTCTTGCCCTCAGCGCGCTTGCCCTGGCGTCTGCCACCATGCTGACACCGGTCCATGCCGAGATGCTTGACGTCGAGAAGGACGAGCTGAAATTCGGCTTCATCAAGCTCACCGACATGGCGCCTTTGGCGATTGCTTACGAGAAGGGCTACTTCGAGGATGAAGGACTGTTCGTCACGCTCGAGCCGCAGGCGAACTGGAAGGTGCTGCTTGACCGGGTGATCACCGGGGAACTCGACGGCGCCCACATGCTGGCGGGCCAGCCGCTGGCAGCGACCATCGGCTTCGGCACCAAGGCCCACATCGTCACCCCGTTCTCGATGGATCTGAACGGCAACGGCATCACCGTGTCAAACGAGGTGTGGGAGCTGATGAAGCCGCATCTGGAAAGCGGGCCGGACGGCAAGCCGGTTCATCCGATCAAGGCGGATGCGCTGAAAAAGGTCGTCGACAAGTTCAAGGCCGAGGGCCGCCCGTTCAACATGGGCATGGTGTTCCCGGTCTCCACCCACAATTACGAGCTGCGCTACTGGCTGGCATCAGGCGGCATTCATCCCGGCTTCTATTCGCCGTCGGATGTCTCCGGCCAGATCGGCGCCGATGCGCTTTTGTCGGTGACGCCGCCGCCGCAGATGCCGGCCACGCTCGAAGCCGGCACCATCGACGGCTATTGCGTCGGCGAGCCCTGGAACCAGGCCGCCGTGTTCAAGGGCATCGGTGTGCCCGTGATCACCGATTACGAGATCTGGAAAAACAATCCGGAAAAGGTCTTCGGCCTGACCAAGGAATTCACCGAGGAAAACCCCAACACCACGCTGGCGCTGACCAAGGCGCTGATCCGCGCGGCCAAATGGCTCGACGAGAACGACAATGCCAACCGGCCTGAAGCGGTCGAGATTCTGTCGCGCTCCGAATATGTCGGCGCCGACGCCGAAGTCATCGCCAATTCGATGACCGGCACTTTTGAGTACGAAAAGGGCGACAAGCGCGATGTGCCCGACTTCAACGTCTTCTACCGGTATTTCGCGACCTATCCCTATTATTCGGATGCCGTCTGGTATCTCTCGCAGATGCGCCGCTGGGGCCAGATTTCCGAAGCCAAGTCGGATGCATGGTTCGATGAGACCGCTAAGTCAGTCTATCTGCCGGACATCTATCTCAAGGCCGCACGCATGCTGGTCGAGGAAGGCCATGTCGCGGAAGCTGACTTCCCCTGGGACTCTGATGGCTACCGCGCGCCGACGCCTGCCGCCGATATCATCGACGGCATCGGCTACGACGGCAAATCCCCCAACGCCTATCTCGACAGCCTGACCATCGGTCTGAAGGGCGATGAAGTCGCCGGCGGCTGAGGCTTGTTCCGACACTCCGGAGCGCCTAGCCGGGCGCTCCGCACCTGATTGTCTTCTCACAAGGATCTGAAACGATGGCAAACGCCACCGACATCGCCCCAAACAATACCGCCGGTCGCGAGAAAGTCTTCTCCGCCATTACCAAGGCCAGCGGATGGCTCGACGCACTGGGCTTTTCTTGGCTGGTTCCGATCCTGCGCATGATTGCTGGCGACAGCCCGCGTGTGCAGCTTGCCGAGCTCAAGCGTGTCCTGCTGATTCCGCTGCTGGGTATTCTGGTTTTCCTGCTTGCCTGGGGCGTTCTGGCGCCCAAGGTGCAGACTTCGCTGGGTGCTGTTCCGGGGCCCGTGGAAGTCTGGGAGCAGGCCGGCAATTTGTGGGATGATCACGTCCGCGAACGTGAAAAGGCGGCGGCATTTTACGACCGTCAGGATCAGCGCAACGAAAAGTTGGTGGCGGCAGGCAAGGAACCCAAGTTTCGGACCTACACTGGCAAGCCGACCTATCTCGACCAGATTGTCACGTCTCTGTTTACGGTTGCGCTCGGGTTTGGCATCGGCACGCTGATCGCGGTCCCGCTGGGAATTGGCTCTGGACTGTCGAAAAACTTCAACGGCGCCATCAATCCGTTGATCCAGATCTTCAAGCCGGTATCGCCATTGGCCTGGTTGCCGATCGTCACCATGATCATCTCGGCCACCTACGCCAATCCCTATGACTGGATGCCGAAATCATTGCTGATCTCTGCGGTGACAGTCACGCTCTGTTCCCTGTGGCCGACGCTTATCAACACCGCGCTGGGCGTGGCCTCGGTCGACAAGGACCTGATGAATGTTGGCCGCGTGCTGCAACTGCCGACCTCAAAAACCATCTCCCGGGTCGTGCTGCCTTCCGCCCTACCGCTGATCTTTACCGGGCTGCGGCTGTCGCTCGGTGTGGGCTGGATGGTCCTGATCGCGGCGGAAATGCTGGCGCAGAACCCCGGCCTTGGAAAGTTCGTCTGGGATGAGTTTCAGAACGGCTCGTCCCAGTCGCTGGCCAAGATCATGGTTGCAGTCCTGACCATCGGCATCATCGGCTTCATGCTCGACCGGCTGATGTTTGCCTTGCAGCGCGCCTTCACCTTTTCGGCCAACCGATAGGGGATGACGATGAGCTTTCTCGAAATCTCCGCCCTGTCGAAATCCTACGGTGAAGGTGCCGAGTGCACCGAAGTGCTGAGCAACATCAACCTCAAAGTAGATGAGGGCGAGTTCATCGCCATCGTCGGGTTTTCCGGCTCGGGCAAGACCACCCTGATCTCGCTGCTTGCCGGTTTGATCGAGCCGGATGAGGGCGGCGTGATCTTCAAGGGCACCGAGATTGATGGCCCGGGTCCTGAACGCGGCGTGGTGTTCCAGTCCTATTCGCTGATGCCGTGGATGACGGTGGCCGGCAATGTCAGCCTCGCCGTCGACAGCGTCTTCAAAAAGAAGTCCCGCGCCGAGCGGGCCGCCATCGCTGACACCTATATCGACATGGTGGGTCTGAGCCATGCCCGCGACCGCAAGCCGGCTGAACTGTCCGGCGGCATGCGTCAGCGGGTTGCGGTGGCCCGGGCGCTGGCCATGCGGCCCGAAGTGCTTTTGCTTGACGAACCGCTGTCGGCGCTTGACGCGCTGACCCGGGCCAAGCTGCAGGACGAGTTCGCCGACATCTGCCAGAAGGAGAAGAAGACCATCATCCTCATCACCAATGATGTCGATGAGGCCATTCTTCTCGCCGACCGGATCATTCCGCTCAAGCCCGGCCCCAACGCGACGCTTGGTCCGGATTTTCCTGTCGATATCGCGCGGCCACGCAACCGTGCTGATATGAATTCTGATGAGGACTTCATCCGGCTGCGCGGTGAAATCACCAGCTACCTGATGGAAGTGGGCGCCGAGCGCGGCTCCGCGGACGAGCGTGAAATCCTCCTGCCCAACATCGTGCCGATCTCGCTCGGCAAGGAAAAGCTGCCCAAAGCCTATATCGAGGCGTCAACTGCACTCAGGGACGAAAACTTCCTGGAATTCAGCCAGCTGAAGAAGGTTTACCCGACGCCAAAGGGGCCGCTGACCGTCGTCGACGGCTTCGAGATGAAGATGAAGAAAGGTGAGTTCACCACGCTCATCGGCCATTCGGGCTGTGGCAAGTCCACGGTGCTGTCGATGGTGGCGGGCCTCAACCCGATCACCGAAGGCGCGATCATCCTCGATGGCAAGCACATCACCGAAGCTGGTCCGGACCGGGCTGTGGTGTTTCAGGCTCCCTCACTGATGCCGTGGCTGACAGCCTACGAGAATGTCTCGCTGGGCGTTGACCGGGTTTACCCGAATGCGACCAAGGCCGAGCGCAACGATGTGGCGGAGTACTATCTGCAGCGCGTCGGCCTGATTGATTCCATGCACCGCGCGGCATCCGATCTGTCGAACGGCATGAAACAGCGGGTCGGCATTGCCCGGGCGTTCGCGCTGTCGCCGAAGCTGCTGCTGCTCGACGAGCCCTTCGGCATGCTCGACAGCCTGACCCGCTGGGAACTGCAGGACGTGCTGATGGATGTGTGGAAGCGCACAGAGGTCACGGCGATATGCGTCACCCATGATGTTGACGAGGCGATCCTGCTGGCGGACCGGGTGGTGATGATGTCGAACGGGCCCAATGCCCGGATCGGCAATGTCATGGAGGTCGATCTGGAGCGTCCGCGCTCGCGCAAGGCGCTGCTCAACCACCCTGACTACTACGCCTACCGCGAAGAACTGCTTGAATTCCTCGAGGCCTATGAGGGCGGCGCCAATCCGTCCGAGGCTCAGTTGCAATCCATATCTCAAAAACGGTCTGAACGGGTCGTCCGCCAAAAGGGCGCGGCCACCAGTCTGACCGCAGCGGAGTAAGCTCATGACTGAGAAACAAAAGCTTGTTGTTATCGGCAATGGCATGGCGCCGGGACGGATGCTCGAGCATCTGTTCGAGACCGCACCTGATGCCTATGACGTGACCATCTTCAACGCCGAGCCGCGCGTCAATTACGACCGCATCATGCTCTCGCCGGTGCTCTCGGGCGAGAAGTCTTTCGAAGACATCATCATCCATGGTGATGGGTGGTATATCGAGCATGGCGTCATGCTCTACAAGGGCCACAAGGTGGTCGAGATCGACCGGGAGGCGAAGACGGTCAGGTCGGAGCATGGCGAGGTTGCTGCTTACGATAAGCTGGTGATCGCCACCGGTTCGGCGCCCTTCATCATTCCGGTTCCCGGCCACAAGTTGCCCGGCGTGCTGACCTATCGTGATCTCGATGATGTCGACGCGATGCTGGTCGCCGCCCAGTCGCGCGGCAAGGCCGTGGTCATCGGTGGTGGCTTGCTCGGACTTGAAGCAGCAGCCGGCCTCAAGGAACGCGGCATGGATGTCACCGTGATCCACCTGATGCCATCGCTGATGGAGCGGCAGCTTGATCCGGCCGCCGGCTACCTTCTTGAGCAGGAACTCGAGAGCCGCGGCATCAAGGTCATCACCAAGGCCAGCACCAAGCAGATCCTTGGCGACAGCCGTGTCGAAGGCATCGAGCTTGAGGACGGCACCATCATTCCCGCCACGCTGGTTGTGATGGCGGTCGGCATCCGGCCAAGTGCTGCGCTGGCGAAAGACGCCGGACTCTCGGTCAATCGCGGCATCGTGGTCTCCGACCACATGCAGACCAGCGATCCCGACATCTATTCGGTGGGGGAGTGTGTCGAGGTCAACGGCAATGTCTACGGGCTGGTGGCGCCACTCTATCAGATGGCCGAGGTTGCCGCCTCACACCTCGCAGGTGATGCGGGCAAGCGGTTCGTCGAGACCTCGACGGCCACCAAGCTCAAGGTCACCGGCATCAATCTCTATTCGGTCGGCGATTTCGCCGAGGCCGAAGACCGTGAAGAGATCGTGCTGCGCGATGCCGCCGCTGGTGTCTACAAACGGCTGGTGCTCAAGGACAACAAGATCCTTGGCGTGGTGCTCTATGGCGATACCGCCGATGGCGCCTGGTTCTTCGATCACCTGAAGAAGAAGACCGATATTTCTGAAATGCGGGAGTCGCTGATCTTCGGCCAGGCCTATCAGGGAGGGTCCCCCATGGACCCTATGGCAGCCGTTGCAGCCTTGCCAGATGATGCGGAAATCTGCGGCTGCAACGGCGTTTGCAAAGGAAAGATCACTGGAGCCATCACCTCAAAAGGCCTGACCGGTCTTGATGAGGTTCGGGCCCACACCAAGGCGTCGGCTTCTTGCGGCACCTGCACGGGCCTGGTCGAGCAATTGCTCGCGCTGACCCTGGGCGATGCCTACAACCCGGCTGCGGTGACGCCGATGTGCGGCTGCACTGAACTTGGCCACGATGACGTTCGCCGTCTGATCAAGGCCAAGGAACTCAAGACCATTCCTGCCGTGATGCAGGAACTGGAATGGAAGACCTCCTGCGGCTGCGCCAAGTGCCGTCCGGCGCTGAACTACTATCTGGTCTGCGACTGGCCGGATGAATATGCCGATGACTACCAGTCGCGCTTCATCAACGAGCGGGTTCACGCCAATATCCAGAAGGACGGGACCTACTCGGTGGTGCCGCGGATGTGGGGTGGCATGACGAATTCGAAGGAACTTCGCGCGATTGCCGATGTCGTCGACAAGTTCGACATCCCGGCGGTCAAATGCACCGGCGGCATGCGTATCGACATGCTCGGCATCAAGAAAGAGGATCTCCCGGCAGTCTGGGCGGATCTTGGCAAGGCCGGGTTTGTCTCGGGCCAGGCCTACGCAAAAGGACTTCGAACGGTCAAAACCTGTGTCGGCACCGATTGGTGCCGGTTCGGGACGCAGGATTCCACCGGCCTTGGTATCAAGCTGGAGAAATTCATGTGGGGGTCCTGGACACCGGCGAAGCTGAAACTGGCGGTCTCGGGCTGTCCTCGGAACTGCGCCGAAGCCACCTGCAAGGACATCGGCGTCATCTGTGTCGACAGCGGCTACGAGATCCATTTCGCCGGTGCCGCCGGTCTCGACATCAAGGGCACCGAAATCCTGGGGCATGTGAAGACCGAAGACGAGGTCATGGAACACGTGGTGGCGCTGGCGCAGATGTACCGCGAGCAGGGCCGCTATCTTGAGCGCATCTACAAATGGGCCAAGCGTGTCGGCCTTGACGAGATCCGCCGCCAGATCATGGACGAGCCGGAGAAGCGCAAGAGCTATTACGACCGCTTCGTCTTCAGCCAGAAATTTGCCCAGGTTGATCCCTGGTCGGAACGGGTGTCGGGCAAGGACAAGCACGAGTTCAACCCGATGGCGACACTGAGCCTGGAGGCAGCGGAATGAACGCGCTCACGCAAACCTGGGTCAGGGTCGGCACACTCAGTGATATCCCGCAACGCGGTGCGCGCTGCGTGAAAAACGGCGACATGAGCATCGCCATTTTCCGCACTGCCGACGACCAGGTGTTCGCGCTTGAAGACAAGTGCCCGCACAGGAACGGCCCGCTGAGCCAGGGTATCGTCCATGACGGTTGCGTCACCTGTCCCTTGCACAACTGGGTCATCAGCCTTGAAACCGGTGCGGCCCAGGGGGCTGACGAGGGACAGACGCTGTCATTCCCGGTCCGGCTTGATGGCGATGTCATCGTTCTCAATCTGGGCGTGTCGAAATGAAGGGCGATCCGGGCACGACAGTCAAAACAACGTGCCCCTATTGCGGGGTGGGCTGTGGTGTCCTGGCGACTCTTGAGGAGGGTGGCGCCGTATCGATCAAGGGCGACCCGGACCACCCCGCAAACCTTGGCCGGCTGTGCTCAAAGGGCTCGGCGCTTGGCGAGACACTCGATCTCGACGGGCGCCTGCTTCATCCGGAAATCGAGGGCAATCGCGCCTCCTGGGATGAAGCGCTTGATCTCGTGGCTTCAAAATTTTCGCAGGTCATGGAGCAACACGGACCGGACAGTGTGGCGTTCTATGTTTCGGGCCAGTTGCTGACCGAGGATTACTACGTCGCCAACAAGCTGATGAAGGGCTTTATCGGTTCGGCCAATATCGACACCAATTCGCGGCTCTGCATGGCCTCCTCGGTCGCGGGCCATCGCCGCGCCTTTGGTTCCGACACAGTGCCGGGAACCTATGAAGATCTCGAGCTTGCCGATCTCATCGTTCTGACGGGATCAAACCTCGCCTGGTGCCACCCGGTTCTCTACCAGCGCATAGCCGCCGCCAAGGCCGCGCGCCCCGAGATGAGGATCGTGCTGATCGATCCGCGCCGGACCATGACCGCCGATATTGCCGACCTGCATCTGGCCATTGCGCCCGATGGTGATGTCAGCCTGTTTTTGGGCCTGCTGGCGCATCTCGCCGACAAAGGCTTTGTCGATGAGGCTTATGTCGCAGCCCATACGAACGGGTTCGATCAGGCGCTGGAGAGTGCCTGCGCCCAAAACCTGACCGATCTGGGCACGCAGACGGGGCTCGATACCGCACAGCTCGCGCAGTTCTATGCGCTTTGGGCCGGAGCCGAGAAAGTGGTCACGGTTTACAGCCAGGGTGTCAACCAGTCAGTCACCGGCACCGACAAGGTCAACGCCATCATCAACTGCCACCTGGCGACAGGCCGCATCGGAAAGCCTGGAATGGGCCCGTTTTCCATCACCGGCCAGCCCAACGCCATGGGTGGGCGCGAAGTTGGCGGTCTCGCCAACATGCTCGCCGCCCACATGGAAATAGAAAACCCCGTGCACCGCGACCGGGTGCAACGTTTCTGGAATTCACCTGCAATACCCGACAAAGCGGGCCTGAAGGCGGTCGATCTGTTTCAGGCAGTGGCTGATGGCAGGATCAAGGCACTCTGGATCATGGCCACCAATCCGGTGGATTCCATGCCGGATGCGGCTGCAGTCGAGGCGGCAATCAAGGCCTGTCCCTTCGTGGTGGTGTCCGACATCATGGCGGAGACCGACACCATCCGGCATGCGGATGTAAAATTGCCGTCGCTGGGATGGGGTGAGAAAGACGGCACGGTGACCAATTCCGAGCGCCGGATTTCGCGCCAGCGTTCGTTCCTTCCAGCGCCGGGCGAGGCCAGGGCCGACTGGTGGCAGATGGCGGAAGTCGGCAAGCGGATGGGCTACGCGGCGGCGTTTGATTTTTCCGGTTCATCTGGGATCCTGCGTGAATATGCGGCGCAAACCGCCTTTGAGAACAACGGCACCCGCGCTCTGGATATCGGCGCATATGCCGACATAGATGAGGCAGCCTATGATGATCTTGCGCCATTCCAGTGGCCAAAGCGCGCAGACGATATTTCGATATCATCCAGCAAGCGCTTCTTTGCCAACGGCGGCTTTTACACTGAAGACCGGCTGGCTCGATTTGTGGCCGTTGCGTGCCCTGAAGGTAAATCCGAAAATGGTTCGCGCAACATCACTCTGAACACAGGCCGCATTCGCGATCATTGGCACACAATGACGCGTACGGGGAAAAGTGCTCGCCTGTCCACCCACATCGCCGAACCATTTGTCGAAATCCATCCGTTGGATGCTGCGGCACATGGTATTGGCACCGCGGACCTGGTTCGGGTGAGCAGTGATCGCGGAGACATCGTTGTCCGCGCGCAGATCACGGGGCGTCAGCGGCCGGGAAACGTGTTCGTGCCGATGCACTGGACCGACCAATGGGCCTCAAACGCGCGGGTTGATCGCCTGGTGGCGCCTGTGGTTGATCCGGTTTCCGGCCAGCCGGCGTTGAAGAACACATTTGCCTGTCTCACAAGGTTTGAAGCCCGCCACTACGGCTTTGTTGTCAGCCGCGACAGACCGGTCCGGGACGCTTCGGTGATGAGCGACGCGGACTATTGGGCGCTGGCAAGAGATC
>Ga0209344_10001803_pt1 | contig 26141 bp, 24 predicted proteins | sample Cruoilmetagenom6_FD_187293 | JGI IMG/M metagenome (GOLD analysis project Ga0209344, IMG submission 187293) | Oil polluted marine microbial communities from Coal Oil Point, Santa Barbara, California, USA - Santa Barbara Oil Seep Sample 6 (SPAdes)... | ecosystem: Environmental > Aquatic > Marine... | reverse complement strand
TAACTCTCTCCCAATTATTTGCCTCTTCGTAGCTTGTTATGTTTTGCCATTCACTTGGGAGAGAGTTAGTCACTGTTGGCGTTAACAACGCCAAAACTTTACGTGTGTATAGTCGTTTACTGTCTTCATTAAATAATTGGGAATTAAGACTTTTAATTAATAGTCGTTCAGTATTAAACGTGCACCTTTGGTGCAGCGGTTGGAGATATGCCATTTTAAAACTCCTTTGTTGAGACCCTTCAAAATATTTTATTGCTATGGTGCATCTCTATGCTTAAAGTGAGTCGGTTGACTCTTCTTTAAAAGATTGCTTGAACTCCTTCGTCATTTGATAGCCTTTAATTGCAGGCATTGCAATAGCATTTAAACAAAGTTGCCCTAACATGATTAAAGTTGCCGTTGCTAATGCATCTAATATCCACGCAATGGCAGTACCACCAAAACCGATATAGCTAGGCATAGTTTCTAATGCAGGGATTGTCTGTAATCCAGTTATACCATGTAGGGCTAATGCAACCCAAAAGCCAAAGCAGTAGGGGCATTGCCACGCTTGGTATAAATAAGCCAGTGGTCTAGGTAATCTTTCAATAATCCAGTTAAACCAGTTGCCCCAATCGGGTAATTTTTCCCACAACAAGATATATATCGAAAGTCCCATAAGCGCGAGTGTCATGTTCATTTTTAATTTCCTTCAGTTAATATTAAGCTTTATATCCTGTGATTATTGATGCCGTGGCATCTGGCTCACGGTGCTCCGAATTTGAAATATCTGTAAAACCATTTTTGTTCAGTAATTTCACAATGCCATTTCTAGTTTTAAGTTCATGTTTGCATGAAAATTTTTCGTTATCGTCAGCTTGTTCTTGCCCGTATTCAATCGACTCTTGCCAAAGATCATCAACAGAGACAAATCGACCTGATGGCTTTAGTATTCTTAATACTTCATTGAGTCCATCGTTAACATTTACCCAATGATGTAGGGTATTCACCGCTAACACTAAGTCACAGCTTTCACTTTCAAACGGTATTTTTTCTGCTCCTGCAAGTAAGAATGTCACCCGTTGATAATGGCTGTCTTTTACGGTGAGTTTTGAGGCGATTTCAAGCATTTTAGCTGTTGGGTCAATGCCTGTAACATGCCCTGTTGATAGCCTGCTGGCAATTGCTCTAACAGCAGCTCCGCTGCCACAACCAATATCTAAAACAATCTCTGATGGCAATAGATTACAGAATTCAGGAATTTTTTTGTGCAGTAGAAGCTCTCCCCACTGCTCAACGTAATCTTCGGTAAGTTTGTCATTCCATGCACTGGCAAGTAGATCATCTTTGTTATCATTCATATGTGTTATATTTTTATTAATCATTGTTAGATTGCCTAACTATTATGGTCATTTAAGTTAGTTAGTCAAACTAATTTTTATTTGTGATGTTATTTATGTGAAAAATGTAAGGAGTTGTTTCTTGCAAATATATGCAGTGAGGGGGGGGATATCGTTAGTACTTTTACAGAAGAAATGTTATTTTGTTAGGTAAGCTAACTAAATGATATTGTTTAACTATGGATTTGGAAAACTCACTAATAAAGTTTCAACGAATAATCTCTAGAACGTGGGATGTGCAAGCGTTTGATAATAAAGAAAGCAGTTTGAGTTATAGTGAATTTGAGTACTTACTATGTGTTCATCTTGCCGAGCATGCCGAAGTTGCTCCTGAAAGTGAGCAGCATGATGATAGTACTCATTTATCAGCATTGGCTGCTGAAATGCAGGTACAAAAATCATCGGCAAGCTTAATGGTCAATAAACTTGAAAAGCGAGAGTTAATATATCGCGCCACTTGTCAATATGATGCAAGAGCACAGCATATACTTTTAACTGAAAAAGGTCGGAAATTGTTCCTGAACATTCAAAGTTCTGTTTATAACAATTTGGCAAAATTGTTGAAGGGCCTTTTGGAGGCTAAAGAATATAATGCTTTTGAGCAAACCCTAGCAAAGATTTGTGCTACGCATGCTAACGAAAAATAAAAAAATCTGCCTAATCGCTTACTGTTATTTCTTTTGTTTAGCGTCTATAAACCCCGTATAATTTAGCAATATTACAGTGGTTATTTTCAACGCTGAACTTGCTTTTAATTTATAGGTTTTATTGTTAACTTTATGATTTCTCACAAACTTTCCATTGCACCCATGCTCGATTGGACTGATCGTCATTGCCGTTATTTTTATCGCGTTATGTCCAAACGTACTGTTTTGTATACCGAAATGGTGACTACGGGCGCCATTTTGTACGGTAAAGGCAATTACTTAGCTTATAACGAGCAAGAACACCCGCTGGTTTTGCAGTTGGGCGGTAGTGATGTCAATGCCATGACTGAATGTGCAAAAATTGCTGAGCAGCAAGGGTATGATGAAATCAATATCAATGTCGGTTGTCCGTCAGATCGTGTACAAAATGGTAAGTTTGGTGCTTGTTTAATGGCTGAGCCTGAACTGGTGGCTGATTGTGTGGCGAGTATGCAAAATGCGACTAATATTCCTACGACAGTAAAGTCTCGTATTGGTATTGATGACTTAGACAGTTATGAGTTTTTACAACAGTTTTTAGCAACAGTTAGTGCGGCGGGCTGTAAGCATTTCATTATTCATGCCCGCAAAGCTTGGTTAAGTGGCTTGAGTCCAAAGCAAAATAGAGATATTCCGCCTCTCGATTACCAAAGAGTTTATCAACTCAAACAAGACTTTCCGAAATTAGATATTTCGATTAATGGTGGTATTACGACGTTTGCTGCGGCGAACGAGCATATGCAGCATATTGATGGTGTTATGATCGGCCGAGAAGTTTATCAAAATCCTTATATGTTAGCTCAAGCTGATAATGAAATTTGGCAGGTCGGTAGTCACGTTAAAAGCCGCCTTGAAGTGCTTAATGAGATGGTTGATTATATTGACACTCATGTGGCCAGCGGTGGTCGAGCCTGGCATGTCGCAAGGCATATGTTAGGTTTGTGTAATGGCTTAGCCGGCGCCAAACAATTCCGTCGTTATTTAAGCGAAAATGCTAACGGTCAAAACATTGGTGGTGAAGTATTACAACAAGCTTTCGATAAAGTGTTGCAGCTTAACCCTGACTTAAATGAAGTTTAGTATTTAACTTTTTCTCCTTTATTTAGTTCATCTACTTTTGCCTTTCTACGTTTTTCAAGTCCCAATATCGATATTTATTGTTCGATATTGGGAATATAGCTATACCACCTCAAGATCGGTGTTTCAGGACGTTTGAGCGATTCAAGCTTAAGGTGCATTTTTTGTTAATGGTACTCTCTTAAAAAAGATGTAACGAGGAATAAGGGGAGGGCTCAGCCTTCCCCTAAGGCTGATTTCAGCTGGATCCTGCAGCTTGAGGTCGTTTGCGGACATATCATCAGTTTTCTACTGTTTGTGATGGGAATTTAAAAATCACTATAAATTAGTGAATTTCACCATATCGCAACTATATCTGTATTTTATTGGCAAACTATATTGATTTTCGAAAATATAACTAAACTTAATTTACTTAATAAACAACGCCTTAGTTTTTATTTTATTTTTGGTACAACCTTTGTAAGAGTTCATACAACTTATATTAATGGTGCTATAAAAATAGTACGTTAAACGACTTAAAAGGAATAATGCTGATGCCAAGCTTAACGATATTATTTACGCTGTTTATGTTACCTGGTATTTGTATGCTAGCCACGTCATTCGTGGTGGCAGGTTTAGAGCGAAAAAAAGATATGTTATCCTCGCAACATTAATCAAAGGGTCATTATTTTTCAGCTATCAGGTTGCTTTGTGGTGAAAGCACTTACCCAGCTAGCTGAAGATTTACGTTGCATAAGTTCATCAACGCCTGTTGCTTACCGTGACACCTAGTTATTAAAATACCCCGACCTCGTATCATTACTATAGTTGTACTTGCATATAATTTAGCTGAACAGTATTGAGCAATACTGTATATTCAGAGGTATCTCGGCTAATTTTGCTTTATATTGATCTGTGAGGCTCTGGATAATGGGCAGTTTTCAACAAACAATTTCATGTGTAGATTTACACGCAATTATAGATAACAAAAATCTTGTCATACTAGATGCCAGTATTCCTCCAGTAGGTAATATGATGACACCCAAGCATAGCTGGCCAGAATTTCGTATTCCACATACCCGTCGTTTTGATTTAAACCAAGACTTTTCTGATCTAAAAAGTAATTTACCGCATACCATGCCATCAGTTGGACACTTTGAGTTAGCGGCGAGAGCCATAGGCATTAATCAGCAAAGCCAGATTGTTGTTTATGATGATTTAGGCTTATTTTCTGCGGCGCGAGCTTGGTACATGTTTCGGGCTATGGGTCATGAAAATATTGCTGTATTAGATGGTGGTTTACCTTACTGGTTAACGTTGAATAAACCTCTGGCGGATGCTGCAATTGATAACGTGGACGATAAAAACCCTGTGTCTGGGGATTTTGTTGCACAAGAGCAAGCGGGCTTTTTTGCTCACTGGCGAGAGGTTCAAACTCATACTTGCTCGCAAGAAGCGCTTATTATAGACGCACGCGCTAATCGTCGCTTTATCGGTGCTGATGCTGAGCCACGTGCTGGCGTGCGTAGTGGCCACATGCCTAATGCGAAAAATTTACCTTATACCGATTTGTTCAACCAAGGCTTGTTTAAACCTGTAAATGAATTAGTACAAACTTTTGCTAATATTAATCCAAAACAGCAAGCAATGATCATGAGTTGTGGCTCAGGTGTTACTGCTTGTGTACTGGCGTTAGCGGCTAATATTAGTGGTCATACTGATGTACGAGTTTATGATGGCTCGTGGAGCGAGTGGGGCTCACTACCGAATACTGTTGTTGAAACTTCTATTGATAAGCCCCCTTATTAAGACTAGCACAGTTGATCCTTTAGATTACGGCAGCTTTCGCTTGCCGTAATCACAAGCTGTAAATTTCCTTCAAAATAAACTCCCTTATTATTTTTTACCAGTGATTTGTTGGTTATCAATTACTTTGATGAAAGCAATGTTTCATATTGGTCAATTTAACTAATTGCAATGACTATATTGACCAAAATATAGCTTGACATATTATGTCTCTAAATGATGATTTATAGTGGGATTTTAAAAAACTCTTCAATAACAATGATATAAAAAGTTTTTATCAGTTGGCACAGCACTTGTAATAGTAATGTCAGATACCAGCATGAAGAATTAATAATAACTCTTCATGCTACAGACATAAGGATATTAATAATGAAACTATTACCGAATAAGTACGCTTTAAGCACCGTTTTATTATCTTGTACGTTGCTATTTACTTTCAATGCTTCAGCAAAAGAAGTCACTTTAGAACAGAGTTTAGCAGCAACACTACAAGCACAAGGAGAAAAGGCTGCGCAGGATTTATCTGCGCAGGTATCGAATTCAATTAAGCTTGAATTGCAACGATTTTCAATGCGCTACAACACAGTGAAAACTCAAGAGGTGGCCGTGATTTCAACGCAGAATAAGTTAAAGCAAAAAAAACAACACACAGCAGATGATTAATAGGAGAAGTACCATGGGCATGTTTTCAAGATTCACTGACATTATTAACGCAAACATTAACTCAATGTTAGATAAAGCAGAAGAGCCAGAAAAAATGATCAAGTTGATCATTCAGGAAATGGAAGAAACTCTCGTTGAAGTGCGTTCTGCTGCCGCTAAACAAATTGCAGAAAAGAAAACTGTTCTGCGCAATATTCGTGACATGGAAAGTCGTGTTGTTAATTGGCAAGAAAAAGCTGAGCTTGCTTTGAGTAAAAGCCGTGAAGACTTAGCTAAGTCAGCGCTTATTGAAAAGCAAAGTTGTACACAAAAATTGGCTGAGCTTAACGAAGAGCTAGCACAATTTGATGAGTACTTAACGGCTGTTCAGCAAGATAGCCAGCGTTTGCAGGATAAATTAACTGAAGCTAAGCGTAAGCAAGAAGCTTATGCAATACGTCAACAGTCAGCAGAAGTGCGTTTAAAGGTTTGTGAAAAAGCAGCGATTCATAATATTGACGAAACGATTAATAAGTTTGAACGTTATCAGCAAAAAATTGATCGGGTAGAGGCGGAAGTTGAAGCTTATGATATGACTTCAGCAAAAGATTTAACTAGTCAATTTCGTGAGTTAGAAAATGACGACAATATTGAAAAAGAGCTTGAACAGCTAAAGAAAAAAGTCGTAAACGGCTAGGCGATAGAGCAAATATATCATGGCGCTTTCATCATGGATAATTACGGGCTTTATGTTTATAACACCCGTAATTAGTTTTTTTATCGGTGCTGGACTATTGTTTTTTTTCAAATTGATGTGTAAAAGTTGCCATGTTAGGCACGAGGAGTAAATTATGAGTTTTGACCGTGAGTATTCAGTCAATAAAACCTTAACTAAAGATATGGTGCATAAAAAATTATCAGGTGTTTGTGGTGGCATTGCCAAGCATTATAACTTGCCACGTATAGCGGTTAGAGTTGGCGCTATTGTCGCACTACTTATGTTTCCTGTTGCTACTGGCGTTGCTTATTTAGTTGCTACGTTGTTAATGCCAACAAAAGCCTGAAGCTAGAGTTGTTAGGTTAAAGATTTGTAAAACTGGCGCAAGATCAGTTTAATGAAATAGGGGAAGAAAATGTCATTTTTTAAATCACTATGTTTAGCTATTTTCGCAACAATATTTTTAACCTATGTACTAGGAACTAGCTTTATTGAATTACTTGACGTTGATGTTTATGTAGGTGAGCAATTAATTGAACCTTTAAAAGCCATTAGTATTTCAGCACTTGTGATGGTTATACTTGTGTTAGTTGCCTTAGCAATAGCGATGAGTGTTTTTGGTTCATTGATTTTTGTTGCTATGCTGTTGTTAGGTGGCGGAGCAATGCTATTGGTTGGTGTCTTTTGGCCAATATTTTTAGTCGCCGGCGTTATTTGGTTAGTAACACGAGATAAAAGAACTGCTCAATATTAGTCATTCTTATAATAAAAATACAGGACGTAAAATGAAAAGAAAATTAGTAGTGTTAACCTTGTTAACTTCAATCAGCATGGCAAGCTATGCAGACATTCAAGCGGTGCAAAATGCTTTAGAGCAAGATAATGTATTGCTAGCACAACAAGTTTTTAATACTTTAACAGCAGAAGAAAAAAATGCTATTCCAGGGCAAGTGTTGAAAGGGCGATTGTTACTAGAAAATAACGATACTGAAGATGCCTTTGATTACTTTGAAGCACTGCAAGAACAACATGAAAGCAACGTAGATATTAATTATTATTTAGGCGTTAGCGCAGTGGTTATGGTACAAAAAGCCAGTATTTTTTCAAAGCTAAGCTATGCTAAAGATTTTATTAAAGCGATGGAAAGAACTGTTGAGTTAAAGCCAGATCATCAAGATGCACTTAATACTTTGATAGGTTTTCATTTGAATGCTCCGAGTATTGCTGGCGGTGATACCGATAAAGCATTAGTTTATGCTAAACAATTACAAACCTATGATGCTGCGCAAGGCTATAGCCAAATAGCGACGGTTTATTGGCAAACTGAGCAACCAAAATTAGCCGATAAAACTATGACCGAAGCCTTTGAGCAATATCCTGAGAGTGGCACTTTATATTTTTCACGTGCCCAACAAAGTATAAAAAACGAAGCTTGGGACAAAGCACGAGCTGATTTAGTTTTAGCCGTTAAATATGCACAAGATGATGAAAATAGAGCTGAAGCACTGTACCAACAAGGTAAGGTTTCTGTAGAATCTGGCGTGGAAGTTGAGCAGGGTATTGAAGCCTTGATTCAAGCGCTACCATTGGCCGCTAAACAATATCAACCTTGGGTGAATTACCGTTTAGCACAGCTATACTTGCAACAAAAAGAGCAAGTTAAAGCTCACGAAGCTATTGCCAAAATTGATATTAGCGAAGATGAAGATTTAGAAGGTAAAGTTAAAAAGTTAAAGAAAAAATTAAAGAAACTTACCGGCTAATTTGCCGCTTTTGATTATTATTGAGCTATAGCTATTATTATATCTCAGTGGGACTGCGCAGAATGTAATAAGTATTACCTTCTGCGTTTTTAATCTTATGGTTTTAAAATTTATTTGCATAGAGTCGCACAACTCTATTGCTTTATCATTTTTATCTGTTTAACTAAGTGTTGAATTGTTATCTTCAATTTGCCTTTATTTATGCTAGTCATAAAGCGTTATTAATGTTCGATATTAAACCCATCATAATTTTAAGATCTTAAAAAGCTCTACCTTCACAGTGTAAATTCACTTGAAATGGAAAATTTATTGATTATTTTTAACATTACAAATAATTACTATTGTTCAAAAAAATGTAGTATAAGGCTACTTTTTTGCATAGGTAAATAACAATAAATAGTGAGCTATTGAATTGATTTTTCATAATTAAGTTATCCATTTTGCTCAAGCTTAGTTACAATGGTGATGATGAATCATGATATAAGTAAAAAGGATGTATAGCGGCTTATGAGGAATATATTTTTAGTATTAATTTTACTGTTTTTATTCGTAAATAGTGCTTTCGCAGGCACAGTATTTAGCGGACAGAATACTGAAGTACTCATTGAAAACAGCTTTGCAAGAGAAAGCATTCCAGGCACGTCCATTTCTTCAGCTTATATGACTATCAGTAATTTATCTGCAAAAGATCTTCGGTTGATTTCGGCATCAAGTACGGTAAGTGATCGGATTGAAATTCATGAACATACGATGGCCAATGGTTTAATGCGTATGCGTCAACGTGATCACGTCGACATTTCAGCAAAAGATAGCATGCTATTTCAGCCATCAGGTTTTCATTTGATGATTTTTGATTTGAAACAGCCGTTAAAAGCTAAAGAAAACATTATCATAACGTTGCACTTTGATGATCAACCTAACATCGATGTGAATTATATTATTAAGGGTCTTAAGCAGAAGAAGCACCACCACCATTAGGAGTTTGTTATGAGTGTTAATATTTCAACAAAAGCTATTATTTCAGGGGTTTTAGCGCTATTTATGGCGCTGTATTTACTCGGTGTCTATTGGAGTTTTGAGCCTGCACAGTTTGATATTCGAGCTGAAGTTACCAAAGCCGCAGCAGCAGAAAATGTAGCACCTGTTGTTGGCTACACCACCACCACGGCATTAATTCGTGTAACCGAAACGCTATTGAATAAACCTGGTGGTTACTTAGCTAATGACGCCATTCCACCATCGGTATTTTTAGATAATATTCCGGCTTGGGAGTTTGGCGCATTAGAGATGATCAGAGATATGTCATTGGTGATGCGTCAAGAATTTAGTCGCTCACAGTCTCAGTCAGCAGAAAATAAAAATTTAAAGGTAGCGCAACCACAATTTAATATTGATCATACCAGTTGGGCAATTCCTAGTGCTGAAGGAGAGTATCAAAAAGCAATTAATGAGTTATATGCCTATAGAAGCGCGTTAACAGAGGTTAATAATCAATCAGCTCAATTTTACGCACGTTCTGATAATTTACGTGCTTGGATCCAAGAAGCGACAAAACGTTTAGGTAGTTATTCTCAACGCCTAAGTGCAAGTGTTGGCCGTGAGCAACTCAATGTTGATCTTGCTGGCGATAGTGTCGCACAACAATCAACCTCAAGTGTTTCGAGCATGCAGTTGAAAACAAGCTGGTGGGCTATTGATAACGAATTTTATGAAGCGCGTGGCGCTTGTTGGGCTTTATTACACTTTTTAAAGGCCATTGAAATAGATTTTAATGATGTGTTAGAAAAGAAAAATGCTAAAGTTAGTGTGCAACAAATTATTCGTGAATTGGAAGCAAGTCAAGAGTCAATCTGGAGCCCGATGGTTTTAAATGGCAATGGCTTTGGCATGCTTGCGAACCACTCATTAGTAATGGCTAATTATATTTCACGTGCAAATGCCGCACTGATCGATTTAAACGACTTATTAAGTCAAGGGTAATAACATGAAAAAAATAGCGCTAGCAGTAACGCTCGCCTCGATTTTATCAACAAATGTTCAAGCAGATGCTTTAGGTATCTATCTAGGTGGTCAACTATGGGACAACCAGGCCTCTGGTACATTTGGAGATGGTCGTTCACAAATAGATTTTAATTTGGTTGATGAAAAACAAAATAGTTTTTTTGTTGCTTTTGAGCACCCATTACCCTTTATTCCAAATTTACGCATAGCTTCAACATCATTAGAAACTGATGGTGTAACAACACTAGCAGCTGATTTCGAATTTGACGATGAAACTTTCCGTGACGATGCTCAAGTTAGTGCTGACTTCAATGTCAGTTATGTTGATTACACTTTATATTATGAGTTATTTGATAATGATTTATTGTCATTCGACTTTGGTTTAACCGCGCGTGATTTTGATGGTGATGTGACTTTAGCAACACAGATTACTACAGGCTCTGGAACTACCACACAGTCGGCTAGTATCGCTGTGACAGATATTGTGCCTATGTTATATGTAGCAACTAATGTTGGTTTACCACTTACAGGGTTAAATCTTTACGCACAAGGTAACTTTTTATCTTTTGACGATCATACACTTTATGACTATGAAGTAGGTGTGAGCTATGAACTGATTGATAACCTGGCTGTTGATATGAATATTAACTTAGGCTACCGCGCGGTTAAGTTAGAATTAGAAAACTTAAATGATTTATATACCGATATTGAGTTTGATGGTGTATTTGTCGGTACCACTATTCACTTTTAAGATATCACGCTAGATACTTATATAAAGCAGGGCTGAGTGAGCAGTTCTGCTTTATATACTGCGGTATTGCTTAAAATAGGCTAGCGTTATTCTTTTTCCTTAGTAAAAAATACAACATTCTTCATCTCAATGTGGCATAGAACGACGTGTTTAACTCTCTGACTGTGGCTAACTCATAGCTACGTACTTTTTCCCTTTGTGCTTGTTGATAAATTGCCGGTCTAGTTATGACAAGTAGCTTACAGGCTTAGTTCAAGCTTGTTATTATTTGGATTGAAGGCTTTCTTGTTCCTTAGCAATATACTTTTGCTAAGACCCGTATTATATGCTCAGCATCCATGATGTTGATAGCTTCATTAAGTAATACCAAACGGATTAAATATATGATCTAATACATTGTTATTTTTTCAATCGTAGCTTACCGTGTTAACAGAAATTGATTTTATCGCTTTAGCGAGAAAAGAAACCAATGCAAGAAAGAAAATGCGTTATTTAGCATTAGCACATTTTAAAGAGGGCCAGTCTAGAACCGCTATTGCCGATGCACTTAAAATAAGTCGAACCAGTATTAATAAATGGGTTAGCTTATTTTTAAATCATGGCCTAGAAGGATTAAATGATGCCCGCCGAACTGGCCGCCCTTCTGGACTAACTTTGCAACAGAAAAAAGCACTCAGTGATTATATTGAAGCCTACAGTGAACTCAATAAAGGTGGCCGTTTACAAGGCGTAGACATTCAAAATTATATCGCTGAACACTTTAGCATTGAGTATGAAATATCTAATATTTACCGGTTATTACGAGAATTGAATTTTTCATGGATAACCTGTCGCTCCAAACATCCAAACATCCAAACATCCAAGCATCCAAACATCCAAAGCAATCACAAGAAGCACAAGATGTTTTTAAAAAGCTTCCTGATGGAAACGATCCTTAACATTCCGTGGCAAATCCGCTTGGAAAATGTAGATGTTTGGTTTCAAGATAAAGCACGCTTTGGCCAACAAAATACCACCACGCGTGTTTGGGCAAGAAAAGGCACGAGACCACGAGTGGTTCAGCAACAACAGTTTGAATATGCTTATTTGTTTGGGGCTATTTACCCATCAAGTAGAGCAACAGAAGCTTTGATAAGTCCGGTTGTTAATAAAGAAGTTATGAAGCTCCACCTTCAGCAAGTATCAAAAGCCACGCCAAAGGGTAGACATGCGGTTGTGGTGATGAATAGCGCTGGTTGGCATACTCAAGAGCTAGCAGTAATCTAAGTTTAATCTTCTTCGGGTTTAATTCCTCACCGCTTGCGGCGTACAATGGCTGCATGAGCGAATATATACATGAAAGACATAATGTCACGATACTGATGTATTACTTGGTTTTCCCAGCCAAATATAGAACAGTAATCTTCGGCTCAAAAGTTGATGAAGTGCTTAAAGGTATTTGCTTAGAAGTTGAAAAGTTGCTTTCTCAGCAATACTCAAGCGCTAGGTTAAAAGGGTTAGCTCTCACGCTTTTGATACAGTGATGGAGTTATATATTTACACCGAGCTGCTAGCTCAGTTCAGTAATTTAATGAGGTTGATTGCCTGATGATAAAGGCAAAGAGTAGGCACTGGCATTTATCGAATGAAACAATATCTCACGATATTGTTGTTGAACAAGCAATAAAAAAGCCATCAACATAATGTTGATGGCTTTTACGTTGATAGCTTTTTTACTAACAATCTACATTATAATATTACGCTTTTTTACGGCGAGTAAATAACATAGGTGTAAGTAGTAACATTAACCAACCGAATGAACCACTTTCTTTCTTGTTAACAATGGTTGCTGTGACAATAGCTGGACTACTATCGACAGAGCCATCATTTACAACTACTTGAAATGACATTCTTTCATCTAATGATACTTTAGGAGCAGTAAAGCTTGGAGACGTTGCGTTAGCATCAAAGCTAACTGCTGGACCACTTAATTGTGTCCAGTTATAAGTTAAGTCATCACCATCAACATCTATTGCCGTAACCGCTAAGTTTACAGTATCTTTTTCTTGCGCTGTAATGTGGTTTGCCGATAGCGTAGGAGCATCATTCACATTTTCTACGGCTACTGTAACCGAAGTTGCATCTGATACAACGCCAGTAGTATCTGCTACTGTATATTCAAAGGTATCACTACCAAAGAAATCGACGTTAGGTAAATACGAAATTGTTCCGTCTGACTCGACGGTTGCTGTACCATTAGCCGGTTGAGTCGTCACTGATAACGAGCTGTTATCTAATGCCAATCCAACAGTAAGTAGTTTTGATGCCTTGAGCGATTGCTCACCTGAGATTAATTCAGATTTTGCAATGATTTTAGCAACAGCAGGATCATTCGCTAACACGTCGATTACAACTGTTTTTTCTTCAATTGCATCTGCGGTATCAACAAGTGCTAAATTACTGCTGTCGTTATGTTCAACTTTGTAATCAAAATCAACCGTTCCGCCGATAGTTGCACTTACTTGAAGGGTATCAAAAGTAGAGAAGTCGGCATTACCTGTACCGTTATAATGATAGTTAAAGCCTGTATCACCCGTAATGTTCTCCGCACCAATAGTAAGGTTAGTCGGCGTCTCCGCTAAATCACCATAAGTAAAGTAAATCTCATCACTTCCTTCAATAATCCATACTTGGAAAGTATAAGTTTTAGTTGGGTCTTCATCATATACCGCTACTTTATCCCATTGAACCACGAGTACATTAACACCCACATTAAATCTAGCGTACATCATGTTGCCTGCACCAGGATCATTAGCGTCAGTGCCATCTAAATCAAAATCAGCCCAGTACGGTGCAAGGATATTATTTGGAGCGATACTGCTTGGCAATGACTGGTTAACTGCTGAGTTAGCACCACTACCTGCTGTAATAAAACCATTCGAAGATACAGTTAAACTTGTATAATCTTTATTCATATACGAAAAGTTATAGTTTAGTTCTATTGAAGCATCATCACATTGAGCAGAACAGTCTACTGTTGTAACAGGTACTCCTAAGCCAGCTACTACATTTAAGTCCCAAAAGTTGTCTAACGGGTCACCAAATATAGTACTTTGTGCAACTACTAAGTCAGACGTATCTAGAGTGCCTTTCCAAGTTAGCTTACCTGTGGTTTCATCTACAGCCAAAGAAATTTCAGCACCTTTGGTGACAACAGCAGTACCACTGTCTTCAACTAAAGTTGCGTTGGTAAAATCAACAGCAACACTGATTTCGTCAGTAAATGTTTTGTTAGCTATAGCTGTGCGAATATCAATAGGACCTACTTTTGATGGCTCTCCAACGATAGCATTGCTTAATACAGTGTTGTCAGATGATTCATTAGCAAAAACAGCGATAGGCATAACTGCTGATTTACCTGAACTGTGTGTCCACTTCAACTGTCCCATTACCCAAGTTGCAGGTTCTGCAAATGAAGTATCAATGTTTAATGTAAATGAACTCGTGTCTGTAGCAGAGCTATGCGCTCCTAACGTTATGCTGTCTGCCGATAAAGATGCTGTTGCCATTTCATCAGATAAACTAACAGTCGCAGTCCATTCACCTTCTGCATCAGTCATATTGGTTAAGCTACGTTCAAATGAACATGAACCAATACAAGCAGCTGTTGCCATAGATGGTTTGTTAAACGTTAACATTGCATCTATTGCTGCTGGTACATTTAATCGACCCGCACCAATATCAAAAGGTGTTGTTGGCGATACGGCGTCATCATCGACAAGTCCTTCTTGAACACTTGTTGATGTAAGTGCTGTTTGTACTTGTGTTGCAGTCCATTCAGGGTGTTTTGCTAATACAAGTGCTGCAGCGCCTGCTACATGAGGTGATGCCATACTGGTACCGGAGATCACCATGAAATGTTCACCATCGCTGGTGTCAGGAGAAGCGCCAGATAAAATATTCGTTCCTGGCGCGGCAATATCTGGTTTTAATATGTTCGCATCACCATTTGGTCCACGTGAGCTACCTTCTGCCACATTATCAGCGAACTCGTTAACAACAACTCGGCTAACGCTTGCATTAAGTGTTACTTCAAAGCCTTCAACTGTAGATGCCTCGATTAATGCTTCACCGGCAGCTTGTGATACCATTAATGCAGGTAGTACGGTATCGATAGCCATTGGGAATGGTGCTGCAGGAAGGTTGTTATATACAACAATGCCTTCTGCGCCAGCGGCAGCTGCGTTTACAGCTTTATCAGTGAATGCACATGAACCACGTGAGATTAAAGCAATGCTACCTGCAAACACTGTTTCATCAGTGAACGGATCACAACCTTCAAAGTTCTCTGCTTCAACATTAATAGAAGCCACCAGAGGTAAAACTACATTTTCTGTCAGCGCAGGTTGTGTTGAGTCGATAGCCATGTGGCTTTCACCGTTGCCGTCGACCGTATTAGCAAAAAATCGTCCATGCGTCGTGTTTGCTACTGAAAGACCAGATTCCACACAGCTAGGACAACCGATTGTTTGGTCGCCAGGACCGTCGTTACCAGCAGCATTAACTACCACAACACCGGCAGCTTCTGCATTTTTAAATGCTTGATTATATGGACTAGTCGCAGGGTCCGCGCCAGCGCCACCACCCCATGAATTATTGATGACGTCCGCGCCATCGTTAACCGCATGTTCGAAAGCTTCCAATAGCATGATGTTAGAACCACTGCCATCGAAAAGGCCTTTATAAACCATCAAGTATGCACCAGGAGCAACACCTGAAATAGTTAAATCGTGGCCTCTATATTCAATATCAATTTCATTACCAACAGCAGTACCTGCGACATGAACACCATGACCGCCATATGCTAGAGGGCTATTGTGCTCTCCGTCGGTAATAGCAAATGTTGGCGCTGAATAACGAGCAACAATTAATTTGTTATTACAAAAATCAGTGTCGATAGTATGACAGTAGTCGGTTTGAACTGCGTCTGGTAAATCGGTTGGAGCGGTGAAATTTTCTCCAGAAAATAGTGGGTTTTCAGGACGAATACCGCCATCGATGATTGCAACTTTAACTCCGGCACCTGCTGTACCTCTGCCGCCCATTGATTCCCACGCTGTAGCTGTATCAATAATGTCATGTGACCTATCCATAGACTCATGATACATGCGTTGTGGATGTACAGATTTTACACCGTGAAGTGTTTTTAATTCATTGGCTTTTTGCTTTTCGATATAAATAACTACGCCATTGTACACGGTATTAAATTGTTTAAAAATTGTGGCATTTGGTAATTTGTTTTTAAGAGAGTTAATAAAGCTACTTTGCTTCTCTTCCAAATAGCTCTTATATTTTTTAGCTGCTTTAGAATGTGTATCTAGCCTTTTTTTATCAGAAGCAGAAATGGCAGTTGCAGTGATGTCGGTAACTCCACCAGCATAGGTAGCTAAAGGTTCGTCCTCTAACTGGACTATAAAGTAGTCATGAGTTTCTGAAATAGATTTTTTTATTTTTCCTGTCGAAATATCTTTTACTACTGAAACTTCAGGGCTGCCATTTACCTTGTTTATAGCACTTCTATCTATATGTGATGCTGAATTCATTGCAGCAACTGAATTGACAGTCACCGAAACGAATGCCGCTGACACGGCTATTGCGACTTTATTTCTCACTGATAATCTCCTTTGCGCTATTAGTGCGCACTTTATTATTTTTTTGCTGATTTATAATTTTAAATATCATCTTACCAGCTAGTATATATTGATTCTTAAATGCATTAGAATTTGAGAGTAATTCAAAAAATCGCAATAATGCGACGCCTAAACATAGCACATGTAAATATAATGTAAATACAATGTTAGCGAACTTTTGCTTGAATATTGTGTTCTGCTTTCAAAAGTGGAAAATAGTATTTACAGGAGGTGATTTTTTATTTTTTTAACTTTAGCTGTTTAGAGCAAACTTTTAGAGCTGTGATGATGATCGTTGCTGACAATTTGACATTTTATAAGCCAATTGTATGAATGATTAAAAAAATGATGGTGAGTTAATGCGGAAATGTAACATGAGCATTGACTTGAAGTGTTATCTTCAAGCCAAGGTTTTAAGTTCTAATTAATGTTTGTTATCGTTGATAAATTGCTCGAGTTGAGGCCGCATAAATTGATAGGTGGTCAGGCAATAGTCACAAGTCATCGACACACTACCTTGTTCGACGATAATATTGTCAAGTTCGCTCGGTTCAATTTGAGAAATTGCATTTAAACATTTTTCCTCTGAACAGCTGCATTTATAGCTAATAGCTTGTGGCTCAAATAGTCTAACCTCTTCTTGATGATATAATCTGTATAGTAATTCTTGGCTGTCAACAGAGAATATTTCATCTGATTTAATGGTATTTGTTAATTGGCATAAATGTTCAAAATCTGCTTGTTGTTGTGCCTTATCACCGGCATCCGGTAATAACTGAATTAATGTTCCTGCTACTTGTGATGTATTTTCGTCAGTAAACAGCCAGATTTTTGTTGGAATTTGCTCTGAAACTTCAAAGTAATGTGCTAAACATTGAGCTAAAGTTTCTTCTTCAAGAGCAACAACACCTTGATAAGGTTCACCATTTTTTGGACGAATAGTAATAACCATATTACCTTTGCCAATTAAATCTTGGAGGCTTGTTGCATCGGTTTCACTGGTCATACGCGCAATGCCACGCATTTCTTGCAAGTTATTACCATTAACAGCCATGTAACCTATAGGACCATCACCTTGTAGTTGAACGGCAATCTCCCCTTCAAACTTTAATGTCGCAGTCAGTAAACAAGTTGCAGCAACTAACTCACCTAATAAGTTTTTTACGCCTGAAGGATAGTTGTGCGGAGCAACAATTTCCTGAAAGGTTTGGCTTAAGTTAACCAATTCACCTCTCGCATGTAAGTTATCAAATAAGTATCGATTTAAGATATCAGTTTGCATTGTCACTATTTATATCCTTTCTTTTAAATGCCGAATTTGTCGGCGTTGTTTCTTATCGGGTTTGCTGTCACTGGCGGGGCTTAATAAAATACCCTGTTGACGAGCTAAGCTGTTTTTTTCACGAGTTTCAATGCTTGCTTGAGTTTCTTGATAAAGCGTTTGCGCAAAAGTGGCATCTCTACGCCTATCAGCTAAGGCGATAACCGTGACTTGTTTTTCTTCAAAACCTTGCCTAATGGTTATGCGGTCACCTATAGCAACTGCTTTACCAGACTTGCTGCGCTGACCATTATAAAATACTTTGCCGCCATCGATCATTTGTTTTGCAATTGCCCGTGTTTTATAAAATCGAGCAGCCCACAGCCATTTGTCTAAGCGGGTAGATTGATTGATTTCAGTATCATTAACGTTAGGTTTAGCCATTGTAATGTTTATACTCTATAGAGGCGCTTTTAAAATTGCCGAAAGTTAACATAACGGCAATGTTTACGCTAGCCAGATTGCATTAGTTTACATTTTGTTAACTAATTTTTAGTAAAAAATAATATGACGTCTTGTTGCCGAGCGTTAGGTCAAGTATCATCAAAGAGAATTGAAATTTCCAGATAATAACAAAATTATAAAAAATGCTCTTATCGAATAATCTATCAAGCACGCTTGAACAGTTACCTAAGCTTCCTCAACGAAAAATTACTCAGGTAATTATTTTATTGTTACTGAGCTATATTGCCTATTTATTTGCCCAATTAACTTGGTTAGGGCTATCTGAATCTAGTTATAATGCTGGTGTGGAACTGTCAACTTCATCCTCGGCTTCAATGACACCGCAAAAGCAAGTTAGCGTGCAAGCCGTTAAATCACTTAATCTTTTTGGTGTTTTTTCGCAAAATAAAGTCGAAAAAGTCGCAGAGCTTGTTATTGAGGATGCTCCTGAAACGCGTTTAAAGCTAACCTTAACTGGTGTTGTTGCCAGTAACGACAAGGCAACTGCTGGAGCTATTATTGAGAGTTCAGGTAAACAAGAGACCTACAGTATCGGTGAAAACATTAAAGGTACTCGGGCGGTGTTAGAGGATGTTTATAACGATCGTGTGTTGTTAAAAGTATCAGGGCGTTTAGAAACCTTAATGTTTGAAGGCTTGGTTTTCGATAAAAATGTAAAGCCAGTAATAACAAATAGCCAAAGATCTCAACCACAACCAAGCAAAGTATCTCGTGACAAATTATCGTCACCAAACATTGTTGATCAACGAAATAATAAAGCGTTAACCAAAGCAACCAAGTCACTGCAACAAGAATTGAATCGCGACCCAGGTAAAATTACCGACTATTTAAAAATTTCTCCAAAGCGAGAGAATGGCAAAATTTCCGGTTATCGAATAATGCCAGGAAAAGATCCAACTTTTTTCCAAAACGCAGGTCTTAAGACCGGTGATGTTGCAATACAAATGAATGGTTTTGATTTAACCGCACCAATAGAAGCAGCTCAAGCGCTAAAATCTTTAAAAGAACAACACGATGTTTCATTGTTACTTGATCGTAATGGTGACATGACAGAAATACTTTTCAGTATAGATAATTAGAATAAAAGGAAGAATACATGCGCAAATTATTAAGCGCACCTTGGTATAAGCGTAGCCTTACCGGGGTTGTTACAGCAGTTTTACTTAATAGTGTTTTACTCTCTACCAATATTAATGCCGCCGAATACTCACCCAATTTCAAAGGCACAGAAATTGCAGAATTTATTAACATCGTCGGTAAAAATTTAAAAAAGACCATGATCGTCGATCCCAACGTACGTGGCAAAGTTAATGTCCGCAGTTATGATCTACTGACTGAAAAGCAATATTATCAATTCTTTCTTAATGTCTTAGAAGTTTACGGTTTTTCCGCTGTTGAAATGGAAAATAATGTCGTCAAGATCATTCGTAATAAAGATGCCAAAACCTCTTCAATTCCCGTGGTAGGAAACGAAAATCCTGGTGCCGGTGATGAAATGGTTACCCGTGTTGTAGAGGTTAAAAATGTCACCGTACGTGAACTAACCCCGTTGTTACGTCAATTATCAGATCAAGCTGGCGGCGGTAATGTAGTTAACTATGATCCGGCTAACGTTATTATGCTAACGGGTACTGCTGCGGTGGTAAATCGCTTGGTACAAATTATTGAGCGTGTTGATAAAGCAGGCGATCAAGATGTACAAATTATTAGCCTGCAATATGCTTCTGCGGGCGAAATGGTCCGTATTATTGAAGCGATGAATAAATCTAGCCAAGGTAAAGCTTCAGGTACGCCAACGTTTCTTATCCCTAAAATTGTTGCTGACGAACGTACTAATAGCGTTATTGTTAGTGGCGAAGTAAAAGCTCGCGAACGTGTTGCTCGCTTAGTTTCACGATTAGATAGTGAGTTAGAAACTAACGGTAATACCCGTGTTTATCATCTGAAATATGCAAAATCAGAAGACATGGTAAAAGTACTACAAGGTGTTAGTGAATCTATTGAAGCTGATTCTGCCGGTGCTGCTACTACCTCGTCGAGAAAAAACCAAAGCCGTAATGTCAGTATTGATGCTCATGAGGACACCAATACCTTAGTTATTACGGCCCAACCTGATATGCTGCGCTCACTTGAAGCGGTGATTCGCCAGCTGGATATCCGCCGTGCCCAAGTACTTATTGAAGCGATTATTGTAGAAGTATTTGAAGGTGACGGTGTTAACTTAGGTGTACAGTGGTATCACGAGTCAGGAGCTATGTCGCAATTTACCAATGGTGTTACTCCAATAAGTTCGATTGCAGCAGCAGCTGAAGCGGCTAAATCAACACAAGGTGAGTGGGTACCGGAAGTTAGGGCTGCAGATACAGGGGAACTAATTACAGCAGGCTACAGAAAGAATGATACTGAAGGCGATTATAGCTTGGCTGCTCAAGTTTTAGGCTCAGTGAGTGGAACATTGTTTGGTATTGTGAAGAACGATTGGGGGGCAATCATTCAAGCCGTAAGTTCTGATACTAATTCCAACTTACTCTCTACACCAAGTATTACCACGTTGGACAATGAAGAAGCTTACTTTATTGTCGGTCAAGAAGTGCCTATTATCACGGGTTCTGCAACAGGAACCAATAATAGTAATCCATTCCAAACGGTTGAACGTCAAGAAATTGGTATTAAGTTAAAAGTAACACCGCAAATCAATGAAGGCAGCGGTGTGCAGTTAACTATCGAGCAAGAAGTTTCTTCAGTAAGCGGCGCCACCGGTGTTGATATCTCTATTAATAAACGTGAAATTAAAACCACCGTGATGGCTGATGATGGCGCGACGGTTATTTTAGGTGGTTTGATTGATGAAGACGTACAAGAAAGTGTGCAAAAAGTACCTTTACTTGGTGATATTCCTTTTATTGGGCATCTATTCAAATCTACCAGTAATACTAAACGTAAGCGTAACTTGATGGTGTTTTTACGACCGACTATTGTCCGTGACGGCAAGCTGATGAATGATATCAGTAAAGAAAAATACAATTATATTCGTGCACTAGAAATTGAAAAGAAAGCAGTTGGCCTAGAGTTAATGTCAGAAGAAAAACTACCTATTTTACCAAAATGGAATGACGAATTGTCATTACCGCCATCATTTGATGAATACATGCAAAAACGTGATGAAAGCAAATCTTCGGATGAAAACGAATAGCCATGAGTGATATTGACCCACAAACACAAGCGTTTGTTGCTGCAAGTGAAACAGCTATCATAGATGATGAGTCATTAATGTTAGCTGAAAGCGATATTTTAACTGATAACGGAATTCGCTTTCGCCTTCCTTTTGGTTTTGCTAAGCGTCATAGCGTGTTGGTAGAAAATGATAATGGTGCATTACGTTTAGTGTGTATCGACAGCCTAAACGCCAATATTTTATTGGAAGTGCGTCGAGTATTGAAAACCCCTTTCACCCTTAGTGTAAAAAGTCCCGAAGAGTTTGAACAGTTACTGACTATTACCTATCAACGTGACTCTTCAGAAGCGCAACAAATGATGGAAGATATCGGCAACGAAGTAGATTTATACTCCCTTGCCGATGAAATGACCGAAACAGAAGATTTATTAGAAAACGAAGATGATGCACCGATTATTAAGTTAATCAATGCCATGTTGAGTGAAGCGATTAAAGAAAATGCTTCCGATATTCACATCGAAACCTTTGAGCAAGCACTACAAATTCGCTTTCGAGTTGATGGTGTTTTACGAGAGGTGCTCAAGCCTAATCGTAAATTAGCTTCGTTGTTGGTTTCACGCATTAAGGTTATGGCCAAACTTGATATTGCTGAAAAACGCATTCCTCAAGATGGTCGTATTTCTCTGAGAATAGCCGGCCGAGCTGTTGATGTACGTGTTTCAACTATGCCAACTGGTCATGGTGAGCGAGTCGTTTTACGCTTACTTGATAAAAACTCAACGCGTTTAGACTTAAAAGATTTAGGCATGACGGATGGTAACCGAGCACGTTTTTCTGAGTTAATTGAAAAGCCGCATGGCATTATACTGGTCACCGGACCTACAGGCTCAGGTAAAAGTACCACTTTGTATGCTGGCTTAAGTCAAATTGATAGCACAGAGCGTAATATATTGACCGTTGAAGACCCGATTGAGTATGCCATTGAAGGTATTGGTCAAACACAAGTTAACACTAAAGTAGATATGACCTTTGCTCGGGGGTTACGCGCCATACTACGTCAAGATCCTGATGTGGTGATGGTGGGTGAAATCCGTGATTTAGAAACCGCGCAAATTGGCGTGCAAGCCAGTTTGACCGGCCATTTAGTTCTATCGACATTGCATACGAATACGGCAGCTGGTGCTATAACTCGTATGGAAGATATGGGCGTCGAACCTTTTTTATTGTCTTCAAGTTTATTGGGTGTACTGGCACAGCGTTTAGTGCGCACCTTATGCCCACATTGTCGAGAGTGTTGCCCTACGTCTGCAGAAGAGCGGAAATTGTTACAACTTAACGATGATGATACCGCGCCTATTTTTAGAGCGGTGGGCTGTGATGAGTGTAATTTTAAAGGTTATCGAGGTCGAACCGGTATTCATGAGCTCATTGTCGTAGATGATAAAGTACGCGAACTGATCCATAACGGTAAAGGTGAGCAAGTTATTGAGAAATTCATTCGTAAATCAACGCCGAGCATTCGTCGCGATGGCTTTGATAAAGTAATGCGCGGTGAGACTACCATTGAAGAAGTATTACGTGTAACCCGTGAAGATTAATTAGCTAAGGTTATCGAGTTTTAGCTCGACTTAGCTTTGTTGAGAAGGCTGTTTTGAACGTTATAATAACAAGCTAGCAGTTCCTCAAACTAGGTAAAGATTAAATTGTAAATTATGGCAGCATTCGATTATCAGGCGGTAGACAGCCGAGGAAAAAACAAGAAAGGAGTTATCGAAGGTGATACTCCTAGGCATGTGCGTAATTTATTACGTGAACAAGGCTTAATGCCGATTGAAGTAAGGCCATGCTTACAAAAAAACAAACAAAAAAATAAAAAGTCATTATTTTCTGGTGTTAAGAAAATATCAGCATCAGAGTTGGCATTAATTACCCGACAACTTTCTACCTTAGTTGAATCGGGTTTGCCAATTGAAGAATCATTAATGGCCGTTGGTGAGCAGTGTGATAAAAATAGCTTAAAAAGTATGGTCATGGCGGTGCGTACTAAAGTTACCGAAGGTTATGGCTTAGCTGAAAGCATGGCAGAGTTCCCACAAGTGTTTAATCGCTTATTTCGTGCCATGGTAGCGGCGGGCGAAAAATCAGGACATCTTGATAAAGTACTGGATCGGCTCGCCGATTATACTGAACAACGAGAGCAACTTAGATCACAGCTTATACAGGCCTTGGTTTATCCGATAATCATGACAGTTGTCGCTACTGGCGTTATTACTATTTTGTTGACCGCGGTTGTACCAAAAATTGTTGGACAATTCGAGCATATGGGCGCTAACTTACCTGGCACGACTCAGTTCTTGATCGCGAGTAGTGATTTTTTACGTGAATATGGTTTAGCTATCGTGTTAATTTTTGCTGCGCTGATGTTACTTTGGTCACAGCTATTGAAAAAAGAGCGTTTTAGATTTGCTTATCATCGGCGCTTTCTTAGCCTACCGGGAATTGGTAAGGTAGCAAAAAGTGTTAATACTGCTAGATTTGCACGGACATTGAGTATTTTAACTGCCAGTGCCGTTCCTCTTTTAGAGAGTATGAAAATCTCAGGAGAAGTGCTTGATAATTTATATATTAAGCAAAGTGTCAAAGAAGCAGCTGATAAAGTCAGAGAGGGGGCAAGCTTACGGGTGTCATTAGAGCAAACCAAATTGTTCCCACCTATGATGTTACATATGATTGCTAGTGGTGAAAAAAGTGGTCAGCTTGAACATATGTTAGGTCGTGCAGCAGACAACCAAGATCGAGATTTTGAAGCGATAGTCAATATCTCATTAAAAGCCTTTGAACCTGCGCTGATGGTGGTTATGGCTGGTATTGTATTATTTATCGTTATGGCTATTCTACAGCCAATTCTTCAGTTAAATACGTTAATAGGAAGTTAGAAATGAAAGCAGTGAAAAATGTTCGTGGTTTTACCTTATTAGAAATGATGGTCGTTATTGTTATTTTAGGAATTTTAGCCAGTATGGTGGTACCAAACTTAATGGGCAGTCAAGAACGAGCAAATATGCAAAAGGCGGTTTCAGATATTAATGCTTTAGAAACCTCTTTAAGCATGTATAAAATGGACAATTACAAATATCCAACTACCGAACAAGGGCTTGAAGCTTTAGTGACTGAAACCGATATTGAACCAGCACCCCGCCGTTTTCCTGAGGGTGGTTATGTAAAACGTTTACCTAACGACCCATGGGGCAGCGAGTATCAATTATTAAACCCAGGAGAGCATGGCAGCATGGATATATTTTCTATGGGGCCTGATGGCGAACCTGGAACCGATGATGATATTGGGAACTGGAACTTAGGCGATTTTCAATAATCTTTACTGATTGATTATTTGTTCATTATGCAACTTAATACTGATTGTACAGCCAAACCAAGACATTGTTCGCAGCAAGGTTTTACCTTAATAGAAGTGATGTTAGTTATTGTCTTGGTTGGCGTGATGATTTCTGCGGTGCAATTTACTTTTTCCAGTAGTAAACCAGAGCAAATATTACAACAAAACAGTGCCCGCTTTGCGGGCATTTTTGACCTTGCCGCAGAATATGGCTTATTGAATAATGTTGAGTTAGGGCTGTTTGTTAAAGAAAACACTTATCAATTTTTAGGTTACGATGGTGTGCAATGGTCACCAATTGCAGATAACCCGTTGTTTGAAGAATTTACCTTACCCGATAATGTTGAAATTAGTTTACAACTTGATGACTTACCTATCGAAGAGCCACTTTTATTCGATTCATCGCTATTAATTACCGAAGAAGATACTGATAGTTTTTTTGAGGAAGAAGATGAAGAGAAGAAAATTATTCCACAAGTGTATATGCTCTCGGGTGGTGACATAACGCCTTTTAGCTTAACGTTTTCTTTTGCTGAGTTTACTTTTGACGATGATGAAAATGTCAGTTTTAAAGTATCTGGTATTTATAGCACGCCATTGACGATAGAGGGGCCAATAGCCAATGACAGCTCACGTTAATTGCTTGGTGAAAAGGTTGCAAAAAGGTTTTACCTTACTTGAAGTGATGTTGGCAATGGCGGTTTTTTCTATTGCGGGTATTGCCATTCTCGGTACGGCTGACACTAATGCCCGTAATTTAGGTTATTTAGAAAGTAAAATTGTGGCCAATTGGGTCGCATCGAATCAACTTGTTGAGGTTACTTTAGATAACACATGGCCACCAAAAGACAATAAAAAAGGTAAGGTAGAGCTAGCTGGTCAAGAGTGGTTATGGCAGCAGAAAGTGCTAAAAACTACCGACAAAGATATGCGTGCTATTGTCATGGAAGTGCGATTAAATGAGAAAGAAACCTCAGCCTTAAGTAGTTTGATGACTTATGTCTCGAAGAAAAATCAATGACGCCTCTCAGTATTAATCCAAATACTTGTCAGCAAAAATTGCATCTTGCTCGCAGTAAAACACAGGGTTTTACCCTGCTAGAAGTCTTAATTGCCATTGCAATATTTGCCGTTATTAGCATGGCCAGTTTTAGTATTTTTGAAACGGTATTAAATAGTGATACCGTCACTAAAGAGCGCACGGATAGGATCAATGAATTACAACGTGGTTTTTTAATGATTGAACGTGATATGTTGCAGATTGCTCGTCGCAGCATACGTTTAAATGGTGAAGCACCTCAAACAGGTTTTAATT
>Ga0209344_10001801_pt1 | contig 26198 bp, 30 predicted proteins | sample Cruoilmetagenom6_FD_187293 | JGI IMG/M metagenome (GOLD analysis project Ga0209344, IMG submission 187293) | Oil polluted marine microbial communities from Coal Oil Point, Santa Barbara, California, USA - Santa Barbara Oil Seep Sample 6 (SPAdes)... | ecosystem: Environmental > Aquatic > Marine... | reverse complement strand
AACGCGTTCACTGAATACTGGATCGGCACCCTGCGACGCGAACTCCTCGACCGCACCCTCATCTGGAACTGCCATCAGCTCGAACGTCTCGTCATCGACAACATCGACCACTACAACCAACACCAACCCCACCGCTCCCTCGACCAACAACCACCCACCGGCGGCAGCGCTCCGCAGCCGCCCAATCAACCCCTCAGATTCGTAAGATCAATCCGCTGCAGCGGACTCATCAACGAGTACCGAAATACCTCCTAACCAGCCACGACCGAGTAATCGGCACCCACAGACCAGGCTAGAGATTCTCCACGACCACGAGAACAACCGAGCTCAGCTCTCGGTAGCCCCAAGGGTTACTGGTGGTGTCGGAGGGGCGAGTTCAACCCAAAGTACACGCGCACCCTGGAGTGTCGATTTGGTGGCCGCATGACGCGAAACACCTGGTGCGACATCTTTCGGTCGACTCCTGTTTTGACACCACTCTGGACATCTTGAGAGGTTCTCGCTACACTTAACACTCATGAGTACCGCTGAGCTTGTTCGCAAACGGGTTGAGGGAGCGCCACTGCGTTCCTTCATCGAGCCCACTGACCTGCCGGGGTCTCGACGCGCCGTCGCATGCGAGCTGTCGCGTCTTGTCGCCAAGGGCGACGTGGCGCGGGTGCGTAGGGGTTTGTACTGGAAAGGGCCGCGTACACCAATTGGAATGCCACTCCCCCGGGCCTTCGAGGTTGGCATGGCGGTCGCTGGTGCGGGAGCGGGCCCGGCCGGAGTGTCCGCCACTGCGTTTCTGGGGCTGACGACGCAGGTCCCCGCTGTCGAGACGATCGCCGTCGCGGGACGAGTTCCGACATCGCCCACTGGCGTTCGGTTTGTGAGCCGGTCGATCGAAAGGCGGTTCCTTGGTCTAGAGCCTGCAGAGGTTGCTGTCCTCGAAGTCCTCCGCGATGGACCGACACGTATCGAGTCGCCATGGACAGACTTCGCAGCTGCTCTCCGAGGCCTTGAACGCGACGGACAGATTCGACCGCGGCTCATCACCGAGCAGCTGACCCATGAGCGCCACGTCGCAGCCCGCGACCGTTGGAGTGAACTCCGTTGACCGACAACGGTGCCCGGCTACTCCGAAGCAACACGGACGAGCTCGAGGTCTACGTGACCCGAATCGCCGAGCTGACCGGGATCCCGGCAGCGCACTTGGAGAAGGACTTCTGGGTGACCGAAGTGCTTCGCGGTGCCGCCATCGCGTCCGCGTCGACGGGGTGCTCGGTGATCTTCAAAGGCGGCACGAGCCTGTCGAAAGCGCACCGACTCATCGAGCGCTTCTCAGAGGACGTCGACTTGATCGTTGTACTTCCCGAAGGCGGTGCCGGCGCTCGCGACACAAAGCTGAAGTCGTTCGTCAAAGCGGCCGAGGAAACTACCGGTGTTGACTCAACGATTGATTCCGCGACCGTCACCAAAGGCGTGAAGCGAACTGCCACGTTTAGCTATCCAACAACGCATGCTCTTGGCGTACTCAAGCCTGGCGTCCTGATGGAACTCGGCACCCGTGGAGGAGCGCTCCCCAATCGCCGACTCCCGATCCAGTCCCTAATCGCGGAGTACGCCGAGAGCATCGACCTGCCCGCAGACTTTGCCGAGGCCACCCCACTGAGCATCCTCGTTCTCGATCCGGTTCGCACACTCGCCGAGAAACTCGTCCTCCTTCACCACGCTGCAACCGAAGGAGACGATCAACGTCGATCTGTCACCGCGCGGCACTACTACGACGTCGATCAGTTGCTCCGCAACGAACGTGTCTTGGCCGATCTCACGGAAATCGGTGCCGACATACTCGCTCGAGAGATCACTCAACACTCCCGAGCAGCTGGATTGCCAACCGCCGAACGGCCACCTGACGGGTTCTCGACCAGCCCCGCATGGAACACACCAGATAACGTCGCTATCGATGGCTACGACAGAGTCCTAAACGAGCTGATTTGGCCAACGGCCGACGCGTCAACCATCGAGCAATGCTGCCAACGCGTACACGAACTCGCCGAGTTGCTATAGAAGGCCATCCACACGATTGTGCGATCTCCGTTGGACCAGATGAGCGGCCACGCGCCAAGGACACAGCGTTCGTTTCGGTGCTGTTGATAGGGGCCCACTCCGAGAGATTCCTTCACTTCGTCGGGGACCGTCCACCGCCGCTGCGCTGGTCGCAGGTGTTCGAATACCGAGTCGCCCATCGCCCACACGTTGTGAGCGCGGAACGCCTTGGGCAACTTCACCATCTCGTCCAGCGCTGTTTCGCCGTCATCTATCCGGTTGAACTTCCGTACATACACGTCTGAAAAGTTGGCAGCAATCGCCGACTGCCCTACCCAATCAGGAAGGATGAAGTGGGGATGCTTCTTACCCTCAACCCATAGCGACCAGTCGTTCGCCCGCCACCACGAAAGGTTGGCCAGGTCGACCGAAAAGTCACCAGACGCAGTTTCGGACTGGATGTGCTGGCCAGTCTCGGTGTGCTGCTGGAGGTAGTCGATGAACCAGTGGCCGGCAGACTTGGGATACGGGATACCTGGCGTCTTGTGCTTTGGCGATGGTCCAGGAAAGCAGTCCATACACACGATTAGATCCGCACCTTTCGGGACGTGTCCGCTCGCACGCAATGCCGCGAAGTGTGCTGTTGTCCAGTAGTAGATGAGGGCGACGGCGACCATCATATTGATATGTCGCTTGCCAAAGTAAAGACGGCATTTTCCCGGCGCTATCTCGATCACGTGCGTGTCGGGCAGCTCTTCGAGAAGGTCGAGGCCGTAGCGTGCTGCGTCGGCCTGAGTGAGGACATTCACCATGCCCGGGACTAGGGCACCATCCCTCTTGGTCTTGGCGAGCCAGGCAGTCAGGATCTTCGCTTTGGCTGCCTTCCTGTTCTGTGCGACGGCCTTGTACTGCTGCACCGGTAGGTCAAGCGTCTCGCCGCTTGCCGTCAACGGGAACAGCGCAACGATCGCCAAAACGTCCTGCTTGCTCGATATCACCTCACTCGGCGACGCATCCGAGAATCCTAGGAACCGCACCCTGGAACAGTAGTAGCCGACGTCCCTGCGACTGTCAGCCTCTTGTGCCCGCGATCACTCAGCCATCGGATGCACCGGCCGGCCGTCGTACAACGGCTCGAACCAAGCCGACGGATCAAGCGGCCCGACTCCAAGCTGGGCACCCTCCACAATCTCCGGATCGTCAATACCATCGAACCTCGAATCGAACAGGAACTCGCGCACATCCTGGAACGCGGTACCCGGCGGACCTTCGAACTCATCGAAACAGATCTCGGCATGCTCAAGCACAGCACGCAACACGAACTCCTCACCTCGACATCACGGCAGATCCCAACCGTCCTGCAACCTGCCAGCGACCACCGTCAAGCACACATAGAGCCGCCGAAGCACACCATAGTCATACTGATCGTGATATCAAGCTGACAGATACAGCATGGAGAACTGCCCCTCCATCGACGACAGCTCAACCTCATAGCGGTCGGCTAGCTCGCCCAGAATGAAGTCGTCGACCGCATCGACAGCATTCGACAGAGCACTCAACTCGGCCGGATCAAGCCAACGACCAAGTTCCTCGACAAACCGCATCACTCCAGTCTGGCCCATCCTGTAGTCCCCCATCGCCAGGGCGCATCATCAGCCCGCGACCTTCGGGTTATGAGAACCGAGCCTGCCGTCCGCTCACGTCGGTGCTCAGTGGCATCGGTCCTGCTCAGACAGCAAATCGGCCGAGTTGGTCCATGCGTTCGTCCGCTCCTGTCGGCGGTCGTAGGTGCTGGTCGCGTTGTAGGGGTGTTGTACAGCCACCCGCAGCGGACAACCACTGGACTGGCGGTAGATCACTTCGACGAGGCGCTCGGCAATGGTCCAGTCGGCACCAACTCGATCGGGACGAGCCGCGGACACGAGGCGCTGTAGCCGTCCACGAAGTAGCCAGCCTCCTTCCGTCTGACCAGCAGGAGGCATAGCCCGCGCCACGACGGGGCCGACGAACCACGCGAGCGCTCGCCTGGTGGTGCGGTCCGTCGCGCTGGGCCCCGAATCATCGGTACATGAGTGCCACTCGCCGACGTACCCCATACGCGGATCGAACCGTTCCCGTGCTTGCCGCACGGTCTCCTGCGTGACGCCTTTGGGGACTTCGTAGCGTCGGGACGAGCTCTCGCCAGGTAGTTCGATGGCAGCAACAATCCACACGGTCCGGCGGGACTTGAAGCCACCGAGGATGCCTCCCATTTCGCACGGGTATCGGCGTCGGGCGAACGCCAGCACGTCCGCGAGCGCTGTCTCCGTGATCAGAACGGGCCATGGGCTCAGCTACACGGCCCTTCCGGGCTGAAGGAGGCTGCCGAGTTGGTCTTGCGGGGGCTCCCCCGGGAGCGCTGTGTAAACGTCGGTCACCTAGTCGGGGTAAGCGAAGCGGCCGGTCAGCACATCGATGGCGAGCTGGGCCAGCCGTGAGGAGCAGGCCAGAACTGCTCCGGACGGGGTGTTGTTCACCGGTGCTGAGCACCCAATGGCTGGCTCGACGAATTCCTTATCGACGCCGGGAGGGACCAGACGGTAGCGAGCGTCGAGACTCCTCGAGGCCCTCAGCGAGCTTGCGGATGATTTGTTCAGGCGTACGCCGCCGTCTCTCCGACACGATGATCGGTCCTTCCTACCCCACCATGGTGGCGGAGCAGATCAGACCCCACAGCTATTGGACCAATCTCAGGGGCTCAGCGCACCTGCATCTCGCCTTCGGCGCCCAACCGTGATGTCGTTGCCCCGAGTCGGTCCGCTGCCGTTGCGGGAACTCCGAGCGTTGTGGGGAATCGTGCAGTAGAGCGATCGAGTGCGTCGGCGATGATCGTTCGGCATGCATCGGGCCACCCGTAGGGGACCCACGCCGAGTAGCCGATGATTCCGTCCGGACGAACGCAGCGGAGTTGAACGATCACCTAGGAGGGATCGGGCGCGAAGATCAGTCCGAAGTTCGAGATGGCCGCGTCGGCGTGCACGACCGCAGCGTGGCCCTGACGTGCGGCGCGTGGTTGTTCGGCCGCGAGGTCGAGCCCGATCGGTGACCAGCCTCGGGCGGTGGCGGTAAGGAGCGCTCCGCCCTGGCCGGTACCGACGTCGAGGCCCCGGCCCGGACCGGCGCCGATGACACTGAGTAGGTGCAGGTTGGCAGGGGCGACGTAGAGTGCCATTCGCTCGTAGCCCGACCAACGTTCGGTGTTCGTGGGTGGATGGCTGCTCATGTGCCCTCAGCTGTTCTGCGGGGCGATGGTCCAGGCGGCGCTGCGTTGGCGTTGGTTCCACAGTCGGAGGTAGAGGGCGTTGTTCGCGAGCAGTTCTTCGTGTGTGCCCCGTTCGACGATGCTCCCTCGGTCGACGACGAGGATCTGGTCGGCCGAAGCGATCGTCGACAGGCGGTGGGCGACGATGATCACGGTCTTGCCGGCGACGAGCTGGGCGAGAGCAGTCTGGATGAGGCGTTCGTTAATCGGGTCGATTGCTGCGGTTGCTTCGTCGAGGAGCACGATCGGTGCATCTTTCAAAATCGCACGGGCGACCGAAATCCGCTGGCGTTCACCACCCGACAGGTTTGCACCGCCCTCGCCGACCGGCGTGGCATATCCGTCGGGTAGGGCGGTGATGAAGCCGTGAGCCTGAGCAGCCGTGGCCGCGTCGACCACACGCTGATGGAGATCGCCCACGTTGTCGGCGGGAAGACCGAACGCGATGTTGTCCTCGATCGTGCCGGGGAACAGATACACGTCCTGGAAGACGACGGCGACGGCATCGAAGAGTTGCTCGGATGTGAGTTCTCTGACGTCGACTCCGCCGATTCGGACCGCGCCGACATTGACGTCCCAGAAGCGTGCGATCAGGTTCAGAATCGTCGACTTGCCCGCCCCTGACGGTCCGACGATCGCGGTCATCGTTCCCTGCGCAGCGTCGAGGTCGACTCCCCGGAGGGTTGGCTCATCATCGCGGTACTCGAAGTCGACGCCGTCGAACTCGACGTCGAATCGCGAGAGGTCGTGGGCCTGACGCGACGGCATCGGCTGCTCTGGTTCATCGAAGAGCCGGGCGAGTCGATCGAGCGAGGCATCGGTGATGCGCAGGCTCTCGAACGAGTCCGCTGCCGCGAGCAGGGGCTGGTACACGCGCAAGACGAGCACAGCGAAGACGACGAGCGTCGCTGCGGTGATCGTTCCGTTGGCGAGCCAGAGTGCTCCGAAGAACAAGACGCAGGGCACACCGAGCATGACGACGGCCATGAACCCGAGACCGGCAGGCACCAGCCTGACGACTAGTTCGAGGTTCACCGCCCGGTAGTCATCCATGGCGGCACGGAACTTCTCGAGACGCTCGCCGGACACTCGGAAGGCCCGGATGACCGCGAGGCCATTGACGTACTCGACCATGCGTGACGAGGCTTCGGCCTGGCGCTCCTGGCGGACCGCCGCGAGGCGGCGGAAAGTCCGGTTCGCCCAGATGAAGATCGGGATCGACAGCACGACGCTGGCGATGGTCGCCAACGCCATCGGGACGTTCTGGAACAACAGCACGATGAAGACGACCACGGGTGCGGTGAGCGCTCCGACCAGTTGCTGGAACGGTTCGTGCGTGAACGTCTCGACGGCAGCGATGTCGCTCGTGAGCGCTGTGGCCGTGTCGCCAGATCGTCTCGACGTGTGAAAACTCATTGGCAGGCGTCGAAGATGATCGAGGCCCCGAATCCGGAGTTCGCCATACATTTCGAACGTTGCGATCCACGCCGACCGGTTGGCGAGGTACCCGGCAGCCCATTGGACGACCACGCACACCCCGATGACGGCGGTCGACCATCCGATGTCGGAACGGTCGAGATCGCCGGTTCGGAGTTGGTCGATCAACACGACGATCACCCCGACGGGGATCGCCTGCGCAGCCGCCTGGATCGCCTTCCAGACAATCGAGCGTGCGAGTACTCCTCGGCGTGGTCCGGCGAGACGCCAGATCGAGGTGATCACGCCACCGGATCGGAGTGCACCCCGTTCGCGAGCCTTGGCGTCGGCGGATGCCAGGTCATTGGCGGACACCTGGCCGGAGGTGATCGGGGAGCTCATGACAGGCCTCCCCGGACGGCGTCACCAAGAGCGACGGATTCGGATGAGGTATAGTCGCCCCAGAGGTGGGCATAGAGCGCCTCGTGGGACAACAATTCCGTGTGGGTTCCCCGTTCGACGACTCTGCCGCCGTCGATCACGAGGATCTGGTCGGCATGCATGACCGTCGACAGTCGGTGGGCGATCATGATCACGGTCTTGCCGTGGACGAGGCGACCGATGGCGTCTTGGATCAGCACCTCGTTCTCGGGGTCGGCAAACGACGTCGCCTCGTCGAGCAGGATGACGGGTGCATCGGCGAGAATCGCTCGCGCGAGCGTCACCCGTTGACGTTCCCCACCAGACAGGCTGGTCCCGCGTTCTCCGACCACCGTCTCGTAACCGTCGGGGAAACCAATGATGAAGTCGTGCGCCTGTGCGGCGCTCGCGGCGGCGACGAGTTCGTCGGACGACGCATCGGGCTTGCCGATTCGAAGGTTGGCCGCGATGGTGTCGTCGAAGAGGAAGGTGTCCTGGAGTACGACCGCGACATGGCGAGCGAGATCGTCGGGGGTCATGTCCCGCACATCGGCGCCACCGACCCGGACCGCTCCGTGCTCGACATCCCAGAACCGCGCGACAAGCGCGGCCACCGTCGACTTGCCGGCGCCGGACGGACCGACGAGCGCGGTGATCTGTCCAGGCTCGGCGAGAAAGGAGACGTCGCTGAGCACAGCACGCCCGTCGGGGCCGTCATAGGAGAAGGTGACATCGTCGAACTCGACGGACGAATCGGCCGGGCCGCTGCCTGCGGTCCTTACGTCGAGGACCGGTATCGCCAGGATCTCGTTGACGAGGTTGCCACCGCTGGTCAGGTGGTTGAGGTTGGCAAACAGCTGGAGCAGCGAGATCACCGGGAGGAGCGCACCCAAGCCGACGACGAAGAAGAACAGCAGGTCGACGTCGCTGAGCGATCCAGATTCGTTCAGCCACACGCCGAGCGGCACGATCAGGGCAACGTTGGCACCGAGCAGCACGAAGAATGCGGTCCCGAGAGGCAGGAAATCTGCCGAGTACCGCTTGACGGTGTCCACGTAGTCGTCGACTGCGCGCTCGGCATCGCGGACGCGGTCGGAGCCGCGGTTGAACACCTTGACCACCGGCATCCCGCGGACGAGTTCGATGACCGACGCGTTCATCGCGGACAACGACGAGTGGTAGTCGTTCATGTTCCGCATCGATCGCTGCATGGCCACGGACATCGCGATGAACGCCGGGACCACGACACCGACCGCTGCAATCGCCATTCGCCAGTCGACCGTGAACATCCAGATCGGAACTGCGGTCAGGGTCACCACAGCGGCCACGACGTCGGGGATTCCGTGCGCGAGGAACAATTCCAGTCGTTCGACGTCGTCGCCCATTACCTTCTTGATCTCTCCGGACCTGCGGCGCGTCACCCGGCCAAGAGGAACACGGGCCAGGTGTTCGGCGAGTCCGAGACGAATGCCGTACAAGACCTCGTAGCTGGCGACGTGGGAGACAGCGATCGACACCCCGAACACCACGAACCGAACAATGATCACGACGAACCCGATGCCTGCGAGTGTCCACAATTGCGAGCGTGTCGCCGAGCCCGTGACCAACTCCTCGATGGTCCGGTAGATGACCCAGAACGGCACCAGCGACAGCAGCGCCGATACGGCGGACAATGCCCCGGCAATCAAGAACCGGGTGCGGGCCGGCCGGGCGAAGCGGATGAGTCCCCGCACGCCCGATGTCATCGTCACAGCCGGGTTTGGTTCGTCGATCATCAGCTGGCGACCAACTGGTTGTAGTCGGCCCAATGGTCATCGACGTCATCGAGCGTTCCGATACCGTCTTGGCCGGCACCATCGAGGATCGCCTCGACATCGGTGAGCACCCAGAAGACCGCGAATGGGAACGTGCCGAACCAGAGATCGCCGTCGGCGACAACGGACCGCCCGTCGACGACGGCCGGGAGCGCATCGAACGTGGGGGCATCGAGCAGAGTCTGCTCGTTGTAGAACGCGCCGCTGAGGACGACGACGGCATCGGCATCGTGGTCGGTCAGGTTCTTCGTCGAGATCATGACCGCGGCGGTGAACGTCTCGTCGGGCGTGCCCTCGGTGACGGCGGCAGGACGTGAGATTCCGATCTCCTCGGGGAGCCCGGACAGCGGTGAGTTCATCGACGCCGCGAAGACCATCCCGTACGTGTCAGCGAGGATCGAGACCGATGTGGGTTGCTCCGCCACGCGAGCCGAGAGTGCTTCGATCTTTTTGTCGAGCACGCTGACCTGGCGCTCGGCCTCGTCATCGCGGTCGACGGCTCTCGTCGCTCCGGCGATCGCCTCGCGCCATGGAACGTCAGAGGGAAGTTCGACCGTCGGGGCGATCGTCGATAGCGGATCGTAGATGTCCGCGAGGCCGCCCTCGGTCGAGTACACGATCAGTTCCGGCTCCGACGCTGCGACGTCTTCGATGTTCGGGGTGCTGAAGCCCTCTTGAGAACGGATCTCTGAACTGGCCTCGGCAAGCAGTTCCTGACCGACCACAGAGCCGAACGCCCCGTAGACGACCGTCGGGACCACACCCACCGCCAAGAGGTTCATCGCCGCGAACTCGTTGAGGGCCGTGACCCGGGTGAGGTCCACCGGAACCTCGACGGGACCGTTGGGAGTGTCGACGGTGTGGGTGACACCGCCGCCGGACTCCGAGGTCGTCACTGCCAGGTCAAACGGCTCAAGCTGCGATGTTTCGGCCGAAGGGCCGCTGGTTGGCGCCGATTCGAAGTCGCTCGTGGTGGCCTCGCTGCCACGAGCAGCGAGGGTGATGAACGCCGAAGCGCAGACGAGGGGTCGAAACATAGGAGGTACCTTCTTGGTGGGAGAGAGAGCAATCCCCCTCATTGCGTACTGTGTAAACACAAATGTAAGGCAACCCTAACTTTATGTCAACTCAGCGTCGTAGAAAGTTCCAACTCACCGACGTCGTCGCCGCAGCGTTGATGGAAACCGAGGAGCACGGACTCGAGCGCGTGACGATGCGGTCGGTCGCCGAGCGGCTCGGGGCCTCACCGATGATGCTGTATCGCCACGTGGCCAATCGCGACGAACTCGCCGATCTCGTGGCCGACGAAGCCCTCGCGAACCTCGAGCTTCCGCCAGCCGCCGCAGACGACGCCATACGAGAATGGCTCACCGGCACGCTCGACGTCGCCCGACAACGGATGCTCCGCTACCCCGGGACCGCCGACCACCTGCTGCTCATCGGGCCGAGTGGACCACACACACTCGCATTCATGGCAGCAGTGTGCGCTGTGATCCGACGCACAGGTCGGGACGCAGTCCAGACCGCGTGGGCCTACGACTGGCTGATGACCACCGCATCGGTCTATGTCTCGAAGGAGACACGGCTTGGCACCGGGCGCGGACGGGGCGAGGTCTACGCCGCGTTCAACGAGCGCGCCCAGACCTACATCGAACGGCACCCAGACCTCGCCGACGTCGTCGCCGCGTTCGCTCCCGGGGAGCACGACGCGTTTCAGCGAGCAACCGGCAGCGTCATCGACGCGCTCTTCGAATAGGGACTTGAGCGGATAGGAGGTCAGGTCGCGAGATAACGGTCTCGCCAGGTGATGAGTTTCATCGTGATCAAGATGGAAGTCGCGAGGCAGAGTGCGGCGTGGCGGTGGTGGGTTCGTCGGTTGATGTGCGACGGAGTTGCCCGAAGTTCGACAGCCCACGAGGTCGCTGCTTCGGCGAACCAGCGCAGATGAGTGAGACGAGCCTCTTTCGTTTCGCGTGGCCGGGTTTGCGGCGCAGTCGGATGTTGGGCGACATGGCAAACGGGCGAGGATCGCATCGAGGCGATACGGCGACTGCTGGCCGGCCTCGTTGCAGGTCGCGATGCCAACCAACTCGTCGTTGACTTGGCCGACCTTCACATTCGACCTACCGGATCGAGCGACGAAAGAACCGGGCCAACCCCACTGGACGAATCAACGGCTGGAGAGCCATCCTGAACACCTTGACCATCCACCACAGCGACCGCCTGGCCGCCGTCACCCACTAGCCATGACCGCCCCGGTTACACACACCGTGCAGCAGTCCCGCACGCATCAACTCGGATCGTGATAGACCCCCCTCGGCGGTCATCCTGTAGTCGCCAGCGACGTCGCGAAGGCGGTCTTCGCCGCGCCCGAGTGTGATTCGGTGTCCATCGGGGTCGGCGACGGTGAAATCGCGCATCCAGCTCGGGCGTGATTCGACGGGATCAACGATCGTGGCACCGGCTTGCTCGTATCGGCGAAGAGAGTCTCGGTCCTCGACATACACAAGGTGGACTGGACCGGTGGTGGCTCGTCGTCGCGCCAGGCCGTGAGAAGGAACATCTGGGTCTGCCCCACTCCCGTGCGGCTTGCCGACGGGCGTGATCCGCGACATGCGCCTGCGGGAACCGTGCGGTGGGATTGCACAAGCGCTCCGTGCGGTGCTCGGCCCCGCTTCATACGAGGCGAATGACGGTGTGAGCGTACCGCTTGACGGCGCGATGATCGTGGCTGATGAGGAGCACGGCGACGCCGAGGTCGCGCCGGAGGGAATCGATGGTGCTGAGGAGCACGGTGGCGGTGGGCCGATCGAGGGCGGAGGTGATCTCGTCGCAGATGATGAGGTCGGGTCGGGAGGCGAGGGCGCGGGCGATGGCGACTCGTTGGGCTTCGCCGCCTGAGAGGTGCTGGGGGTATCGATGAGCGATATCGTGGTCGAGGTGGACCATGTCGAGGAGTTTCTCGACGGTGAGGCCGGTCAGGCGGTGAAGGTGCAGCGGGCGGGCGATGGTATCGCCGACGCGTCGGCGCGGGTTGAGGGCGGTGGCCGGGTCTTGCGGGATGAGTTGGATGCGGCGTCGCTGATCACTGGTGCGGCGGCGGATGTCGCGGTGGAGCGGCTGGCCGTCGAGAGCAATGTGGCCGTGGTCAGAGTGGTGGTGGCCGGTGATGCAGCGGGCGATGGTGCTCTTGCCGGCGCCTGAAGGGCCGATGAGGGCGGTGCACTCGCCGTGGTGGATGTCGAACGTGAGGCCGGTCGTGACGGTGACGTGGTGGCGCGCCTTGCGGTAGCTGGCGTGGAGGTCGCGCACGCAGAGCGCCGGCCGCGAGTCGGGATTGTCGGGATTGTCGGGTGCCTGGCGCCTCTCAGCTCGGTGCCTCAGCGGTGTGGTGCGGGCGGCGCGGGCGAGGACCTCGAGCGTGGGCCCGGCATCGGTGACGGCGCCGTGATCGAGAATGTAGAGCTGCTCGGTGAGCTCGGCGGCAGTGGTCATGTCGTGAGTGATGAGCACGACGGCGAGGTCATGGAGCTCGGCGCGGCGGCGCAGCTCGGTGACGATCAGGTGGCGAGTGTCGGCGTCGAGGTTGCTGGTCGGTTCGTCGAGGATCAGTGCGCGTGGTTGTCCGGAGAGGGCGCGGGCGACGGCGACGCGCTGTCGTTGCCCGCCAGAGAGCTGGTGAGGGTAGCGCCGCTGGAAGCCATGGCCGGTGGGCAGTTGCATGGCGGAGAGCAGCTCGGCGATGGTCTCGTCATCGGGGTCGGGGGCGAGCTCGGCAAGCTGAGCGCGACGGCTCCGGCGACTCGGACCAGGCGGGCGTGGGCGTCCACGCCGTCGAGCAGCCTTTCGATGGTGATCTCGCGGGGCTGGTCGTGGCCGAGCATGGTTGCTGCGAACGCGAGGGCGTCGCGTCCGGCTTCGTGGATGAGGCCGTAACGATCGGATCCTCGCCATTGCTCGACGGCTCCACGGAAGCACCGCTCGGCCCAGATGAGAGCGCAATGCGATGCCGACGTGCTTGACGGGCAGGTAGCCAGTCGGTTCGAGCTGGCACGTATTCGTCGCCGACGACATTCGCGCCGCCCACCGACGGCAGCTCTTGTACGGGTAGGCCCGGCGCTTGTCGGAGCCGGTCGAGCACCGCTCCCGGGGTTCGAGTGGTGAGCCCACCTGTGCGACTCGTTGAGAATCGGGAGCGGAGGTCGGCGATGGCTCTCCAATCGGCTGTATCTCTCTGCTGGTCACCCAATGGTGTTGGCGGCGCGGACACTTCGGCCGAGCGGCGATCGCCTGGGAACATCCAGCGATAGCCCGTGCTCCGGTTCTCGGGAAGCGAGATGACCACCTCATCTTCGACACGAAGCGGGAGCATCTGATCGTCCCAGTCTTCGTTAACGGGCCACACGTCGGCGTAGCCGTTCACCGGGCGCCTACCCAGGGCGAGAGAGGCTTTGACCTGCAACGGGCGGCGCTGGCGTAGCACCGCGATGCGATCGGGCGTGATCACCTCCAAGTTCGAGAGCTGCCGCACTGCGGCCTCGTAGCTGACACCCGCTTCTCGTGCAAGGGCGTAGGCGTGTTCCGGTTCGATAGGTTGCCCATTGAGGCCCAAGCGTTCGAGCACACCAAGCACGAGCGGTGGTGGCATGAGCAGGTTGCCTGCGAACACCTGGGCAAGCTGCTCGCGCTCAACTGGTGTGTCGCCAAGGACGTACTCCTCGCCGTCGAGTGCGAGGCCGTGTCCATGGTCGAGGCGCCAGTGTCCAATCTCGTGCGCGGCCGTGTACCGCTGGAGTGGGATAGAGCGTTGTGTCGTGATGAGGACGCCGCCGACACCTTCGGGAACGAAGGCTCCAAGGAGGTTGTCCATCAGCAAGAACGCGAGCCACAAGCCGAGGTCTTCGCATATGCCGAACACGTCGATCTGCTCGGTCTGGTCGACCGACAGTTCGTCGAGCAGGCGGCCTGCGGACTCGGCGGCCTGGATGCGTCGCTGCCAGCGTCCTCCTGGGGGGTGCCATCGCTGTTTACTGATCCCCGCTCGTGGAGCTCGACCGACCGGCGCGACGGCCCGCCGTGCCGGGTTCACCAGCCGCGGCGAGGAACTCGGCGAACCGTAGAACCTGTTCCCGGTCGGTCTCCGACAGCGCTGCAGCGGCGCGGAATAGCGGCTCGGCATCCTTGAGGTCGACATCCTCCTCACCCAGCAGCCAACCAACCGGTCGCCGGTACAGGCGAGCCAGCCGGCGGAGTTCCAAGCCGCTCACCTTGCGCTTGCCGGCTTCGAGGGCGTGGACGCTGGTCCGTGGTATCCCCAGCGCGGTGGCGACATCCTCCTGGAGGAGGCCTATGTACTCGCGCGATTCCTTCAGACGCGCGCCGAGCGCGACCTGTTCGTTCTCGTCCGAGGACAGCTCCACTCCGACTGAGCGTGCTTCCGGCTCGTCACGCTTTGCTCCCTTCCGTTCAGGCATCTTCGTTCCCTTCGTGTCGTTGTGTTGCGCCGCTCGTCGCAGGCGATCGTTCGGCAATCGCGAGGGCAGCGGCCCATCCGTCTTCGTGGCAAAGCGAGACATGCCAACGGGCAACACCGAGCGCTGCTGCCGCAGCGAGTGCATTGCCGTGTAGCACAACGCGTGGCGCCCCGCCCGGCTCCGTACGTATCTCAATATCGAGTGGATCCAGGTCGCCGAGGCCGCATCGCAGCGCCTTCATCACCGCTTCTTTCGCAGCCCATCGTGCAGCGAGTCGCTCCAGGGATCCGTGCGAGTCGTGCTGCTCAGCGTTCGTCCATCCGTTCGCCAAGAACGCTTGGCCGCCCGTTTCGCACAGGTTGGTGAACGACGCCAGGTCGACCAAGTCAATCCCCGCGCCGGCGGTGGCTGCCCCCGGGGAGATTGAGGCGAGTGTTGCGTTCCACACCGAGGTGACCACAGCGACAGGCGTCATCGTGGCACTCCGGTGTCGGCGTGCCGGCTCGTATCGAGTGCGCCTCGGGCGTCCGCTGCGAGACGCGCAACGCCCGAAAACTCGCGCCGCTGAGCGTCAGCCATCGTCGCGTGAATGACGAGTTCTCCAGGCGCATACCCGCTCTGTTGGCACAGGAACTGCAGCATCGCCGAGAGGCCGAGCATGTTGCCGTACGCCTTCTCGATGAAGTACTGGTGTCGATAGACAGCGAGGCAGTGCAGACGGCCGTCGTGCAGCGTGAGGTCCACGTGTGTCAGGCACGGAAACCCGCGTCGACGGCGATCGGTCGCCGCATAGATCTGCACACCACGCAACGACTCTTGCGAATCGGCTGCGATGTCAATGTCGAGTGTGTTGTTGCGCTGGCGCCCGGCACGATGTTCACCGCGCAGCGCGCTGACTCGGTCCGCGAGTTGATTCGGCCCGCCGGCCACCTTGCCTGGCCAGCTCACCATCCTCCCGAAGTAGGTGCCGCGGTTGTTGCCTGCGGCCGTCAGCAGCAACGGCAACATGTCGCAGTAGCTCGAATACAGCTCGTCGGCGGCTGTGTCGAGTTCCGCCTCCTTCTGCGCCGTGACACCGGGCATCCAGTCGAAGCCCGGATCCGGGTAGAGCGAGGACGGGAAGATTGTCTCCGCCACGGTGTGCACGGAATGCTTGTCCGCCGCCTGTAGTGCCGCGTCCAGCACATGACGTACAGATGCGATCTCCGCTCCCGGCTCAGTCACCGTGGACACGAGATGGACGAGACGGCCATCCGGGCCTCGCTCACCGAGGCGGCTTTTGGCATCGCAATCATGACGCCTTCACCTTTACCGCCGGCACCGGATGAAGCGTCCGGTGGACGAGACGGCCATCCGGGCCTCGCTCACCGAGGCGGCTTTTGGCATCGCAATCATGACGCCTTCACCTTTACCGCCGGCACCGGATGAAGCGTCCGGTGGACGAGACGGGCAACACCGCCGACACTGCGCAGCTCCTCGCGGCGCACCTTCGACAAGTTCACCAGCTTGGGCCTGCCGACTGCATTGCCAACCTGGCTGAGCAGCCACACCGACACGAGACTCGCCGCCTTGGGAGTCCCGTCCCCCGCGGTTTCGGTCGTCACACACGTCGGCCGTGCCGATCGCAGCAGCTCGGTCAGATCTTGCTCGAGCTCTGCGGCCGAACGGGTGCGGACATCCGCCAGCGGTGTCGCCGGGCCGCTCGACGCCGGCCCCTTGCGCTTCGGCGGGGCGATTGCGCCCTTCGCAGGAATGTCACTCTTCACGACATCCAGTGTCGGATATTCCGACATGCATGTCAAGGGCTAATTCGTGTTCGGGCCACGCTGAACCGGGCGTGACTCCACGATCTGTCGACCGGGCGTTGTCCATGCACCGCTCGGCGGGTTCGATCCGCCATCGCCTGCCCAAACAGGGAAACCGCTGTTGATCCGGGCCAGGGGAGCGCTCAAACCTCGATGGCGGCCGCCTCGACGGGCACCGCGAGGGACGCTGCGATCGGCGCATAGAGATCAACGTCTTCAGCACGGGTTCGCAGCGACACCAGCAATGCGTAGCGGACGGGCAGCTCGACGCGGTCCTTACGCTTGTTGTTCTTCCACCAGCCGCCCACGGCGTGCACCGCTAGCACTCCACCGGTTCGCGCGAGCTGCGCGCCGTAGCCGGACCAGACGTCCTGATGGAGCGAGCCCTTGCTGCGTTGGTCGCTCCCGACGGTCCAGTTATCAGCGCCAGTGTCCGATCGCGTCTCGCCCTCCTCCGCCACGACGGCCTCCCGGTTAACCCTCCGAATGAAGTCATTGGTGGTCTCGTCGGGCGATCGGAGCTCGAAGCGCAGCCCGTGTGATGCGTAGGCATACCGGCGTCGCCATCCGCGGCGGGCGGCGGATGGCTCGATGAAGTACGACAGGGTCACTCGAAGTTCGACGTCAGCCGCGCCTAGATCGCTGAGCACGTCAGTCGGCCACGGGAGCTGGTGGAGCCGGAAGTGACGCATCTTGTAGTCGGTGCCCGTGAACGGGACGAACTCATCCTGCACGACCATGGTCACAGCGTCTCGACTCGAGCTGAGCACCGTTTCGACGTCGGGGACACCCCAGCCGAAGCGCTTCAGCAGCTTTCGTCGCTCCTTCTTGGCTGGTTGGCCGTCGATCTCGGCCCGCATCGCCGGGGTCCACTCGGCGCTGTGGGTCAATAAGCCCCGAATGGTCTCGGGCCAGTAGGACGGGTAGCTGGCCATCGCCAGCGCAGCGAGTCGGCTGGCCTGTGCGGTGGCCGCGCTGGTGGCGTTCGCGGACCCGAGAGCAGCGTCGTTGCGGGGGTCGGTGGTACGCAGCGACAGGAGGGGGTGGTTGTCATGGAAGTCGCCCGCTCCGTCGGTGAGAACGTTGCCGCCTTCCATGCAGATGTCGGGCTTGATCGGCCACTGAGGTCCGCCCGCGATGACGCCGGTTCGGCTGTGGGGTGAGACGTCACCAGCGGCGCCCAAAGCGTTCCATCCCGCGAAGGTGGGGTCCGACGGGCAGTCAGTCAGTGAGGTGCAGGCGCCGACGGTGAGCGCGTTCCATGCCTGGGCTGGATCCTCGATCGGTGACAGCTCACAGTGATGGCGGTAGTCGTCCTGGTAGGTCGGGTCTACGTTGCCGGCCGAGACGATCACCAAGCGCGCCGCGGTCGGATCAGGTGGGCCCAGCAGGTCAATGCCGTTGTCGGATCGGCCGACGTCGGTTCCGACGGCGAGGGCGTCGAGTGCCGCTGACCACAGCGACGGTTCTCCGGGCCGGTCTGCGGTTCTGGTGACCGTCATGCAGTACACCCGGCGTCGTTGCGCCGCGGGGATCTCGGGAACGACGACTGCTTCGGCCGTGATGACCCCGTACGAGGCAGGCTCGTGAGGTGGACTGTTCTTGTCCGGGAGGTACTTGACGGACTCCAGGCGGTGACGCAGCCGCACGTTCCCGTTGCCCAACAGCAGCTCGTCGAGAGGTCCGAGGAGAGCGAGTCCCGCCATCTGCGTGCCGTGACCGGCCAGGTCGCCGGCAGGGGCACCGACGAGGGAGTGCATATCGGATTCGGCGAGCGAGGATCGCAGCAGGGCGTGGCTTCGGCGGACACCGGTATCGATCAGGCACACCGCTGGTGCGCTCTCATCAGCGGCAACGAGACGCGCCGCGAGGTCTTCGGTCAGGTCGAGTTGGTCGCCGAGGTCGAGATCCTCGATCGTGTCGACGAACTGCGGCCGTCGAAGTTCGGCCAGCGGAACCGCGGTGAACGGCAGTACGAGCAGATCGCTCCAGCGCGCTTGGATCCACATGACATGGCGCGTGTCGAAACGCAGCCGGCTCGGCGCGACCTGTAGGTCAGTGGCCATAGCGAATCGTTCGACGAGATCGACCGCGTCGGGTGTCGGGCGTAGCCACAACTCCCACCAATGCCGTCCCGATGTCGGGGGTTGCCCCTCGGACTGCCAAAGGTCGAGTAGCACGGTCGCCCTGATGCGCGACATGTTCGCAACGAGCTCACGATTGCGAGGATTCTCGCTGTTCGGAGCGAGCTTCGTCAGGTAGTCCTCGAAGAGCTGCAAGAACTTCTCGCGGTAGTCATCGCTCACCCACACCAACGCTCGCTCCGGCGCATCGCTTGTCTGAGGCGCGACGCTCAGCAACAACCACTTCGGCAACCGGTCGACGCGGTGGTTGGTCCGCTGCTCCAGTGAGTCCAACTTCAACGGGTACCCGCGGCTGGCCTCGATCGTGATGATGACGCCAAGCGCCTCCAGCTCATCCAGACCCGGCACCTCGCGCTGGGCGTCCTGCGCGGCGAGTGCTGCCGCGGCGTCGCTCTGGATCTGCTGACCGTGAGCGCGTCGTTCGACATCGCGGATCTTTCGGTCCCCGCCGCCTTGCCGGTTGAAGTCCCGACTCTCGATGCGGTCGAGGACGAGGAAGTGTGTATACCGCTGGTCTGACTCAGGCACTGGCGCCATCGCTCCGCTCCTTCAAGGCGCCAACCAGCGTCGCGGTCGCGACACGGTCGTCGCCTGCAAGGAGCGAACGCTTCGCCGCAGACTCCGCCGCCTTCACCAGGTCAGCGTGGCTCAGACCCTGGGTCTGTTCACGCACCGACGCCCACCGGATGCCCTTGCCGAGCGGGCCAAGCCGAGCCTTCATCACCACGACCGCCTCGACAGGACTCGGACGCTCGTAGCTGATCACCATATCGAATCGACGGAACAATGCCCGATCGAGGATCGATCGATGGTTCGTCGCAGCGATCACGACGCTCTCCGAGCTTGCCTGCTCAAGGAACACCAAGAACGAGTTCAGGATCCGGCGTGCTTCACCGACGTCGTTTCCTGCCCGATCGCCTCCCAGCGCGTCGAACTCGTCAAACAGGTAGACCCCGCGTTGGGTCGCGACCGCGTCGAACAGGACGCGCAGCTTGCTGCCGGTCTCACCGAGGTACTTGCTGAACACGCTGTCGAGGCGGATCGTCAGCAAAGGAAGGTCGAGCTCGTGGGCCAGCACGGCTGCCGTCATCGTCTTGCCCGTGCCCGGAGGCCCCTCTAGCAACAGGCGATGCGCCGGATGAAAGCCCTGCTCCATCAACGCGTGTCGCTGCCGCTGCTCCGCAACCACCTGACCGAGCTTGTCCCGCACCGTGGCCGGAACAACAAGATCCCGCAACCGGACATCGGGAAACGAAGCGACGACCAAATCCGCCAGATCTCCCCGAGGCTGAGCGATCGACGTCACCACCGCCACGGACGATGAGTGACGCGCGGCGTCGACGAGCTGCTTCAGCTCACCCGCCAAACGGTGATGCCCCTGGCGTGCAGCCTTCGCGGCCACCTGAAGAGCGACCGCGTAAAAGCCCTCATCGTCACCCGACGAGTGACTCTTCACCATCGCTTTGATGTGGTCAGCAGATGCAGCCAACGATCGCTCCTCCTCAACCACCTAACTCTACGAGATCCCGACCCAGCCCGACGGTTCAAGCCGGGGCCAAGGGCCCACCCTCACCGAGGCCGTATCACGGCGACACCGGCCGGGAGCATCTCGAATGCACCCAAACCAGGACGGGCTGACTCGCAGCGTGCCCAAGACTACCACAGAACCCCGTGTTGTACGGATGTTGTTTTCGGGCCTAATTCGGGAACCACAGAGGCCCTTTCCGAGAGATCGGAGAGGGCCTCTGACCTGGTACTTTACGTTGGTGGCGGGGGCAGGATTTGAACCTGGGACCTTCGGGTTATGAGCCCGACGAGCATGAATCCCACACAACCCCATGGCCTGCGGTTTTGGCCATTTAACCTGGTCAGCGTTGGTTTTACGTTCCCGGTTACTTCCGGCTGCTTCCACCTGTTTCCGGTTGTGTCGTGACATCTGTGTGACATCGTTCCAACCCGACCAGCCGATAACCCCCGGTGCTCAACCCCATGTCGCCCATCGGATCGTTCGATCCCGTGCTGCTTGAGCGTCTCGTCAACTGCGATGCTCGCCACCACCTCCCGGAGCTCGGCTGCCAACTCCACCTGACGCTCCGAAGGAAGGTCGTCTTCGAGCCAGACAACGACATCGACATTGAACACGCGTGTCCCGCAACGCGATCCGCTTACCCGGAACGCTGAACGGATCGTCTTGCGTAGCGCCTCGGTCTGATCGCCAGGAATTCCCGCGATCGTGGCTGAGCCTCGATTCATTGTCTCCTCAACAGCCAAGGCCGACACAAGGTGTATCCGATCGCCGGCGTCAGTTGACTTCAGCTTCGATGCGAGAATCCGAAGGCAAGACTTGCAGTCCAGAGCGAACGCTATCTCTCCGTACGGACTGACTGACGGCCCGTCACCAGCAACCATCAGCTGCCAGCTGCTGCCACATACGGTGCGCTGTGACTATCGCTCAATCTTGAGCGATTCAAGAGCATAGCTCTGCTGCCAATCGCTGACCGAGTCACAACGCCAGCCGTCTACGGCTGGACGCAACTCGTCCCCCTCAGATCCAGAAGCAACAACATGGGTCTTGTCGCCACCGGCCAGCAGAAACCGGCTGCCATCAACCAGCATTTCGTTCGTGCCGAACATCGGGTTTTCGTTCACGACGGCGCCATCGCCGACTGCTTCATCTGCTCGTCTGGCCCGGGTCTGTCAGGAATTTTGTGTAACGGCGTGATCTGATGGTCTGCAGTTGGAGGCTTTGGGCAGAGGGGATCAACGTCATGAACGACGAGATCGAACCGGCGGTGTTGCCGGGTAGAGTGATGCCCGAAGGGGCATCGATGCAGGGGTTCGCTGAAGCTCTGGTTGATCAACCAGAGCTTCCGATGTCGACCTGACAGGCGAACGCAGTCTGTTGGCTGGGTTCATTCGCCAGGTCCTCCAAACCGGTTTAGAGGTCGAGATGTTAGAACATCTGGATTACCAACCCCACGCGGTTGAGGAACGAGGGTCAGGGAACTCCCGTAACGGTTAAGCACCCAAACGGGTGATGATGGATGTCGGCCAGGTCGACATCAACGTTCCTCGTGATCGAGCGGGAAACACTCGACTCGGTCACCGTTCCCAAGCACGCAGGAAGACTCGACGGTTTGTCGGGAAACGTCATCAGCCGCTAGGCGAAAGGGTTGGCGACCAGCATGATCCATGCCCACCTCGAAGACATCTACGACACCAACGCCATCGAAAGCCTCAACGCGAGGATCCGCTCCCGGCCGAGAGCGGCGGCGTCCCCATGGCCCCAATCAAAGTCGCTGAGCAACGTGGTGTTATCGGTCCTACCCATACTTCACGCAATGTGGTGCTCGTTCGCTGTAGCCGACCGGGCGCGCCGGGTCGAGTTCGCTCACCTTGTCGCCCAGGCGCAAAACGACGACCCCGCCAGATAGGGCGATACGAGCGGGAACGTCAGCCTGGCGTTCGGTGATCGGTCCCGTCCCGCTCACGCGATCGTGCTGGCGCGGCCCGAAGCTCGCAAATGATCTTCGACGCAGGTCGTGTCGCGTTTCGCTACTGTTCGCTCGTTTCTTCGGCTGTCGGTCATGAGGTATTCGCAGTCTTGAACGCCGCAAGAAGCTCCGATGTGGACACTGCCCCCGGGAGTGCCGATTTGTTGTTGATGACGTAGAACGGCACTCCTCGAGCACCTAGATCTCGGGCTTGGTCGATGTCGGCATCAACTTCGGATACGTGTCGGCTGCTCGCGAGAGCTGAGCGTGCGGCCTCACCATCGAGACCAACCTCCTCGGCGAATCCGACTAGCTCGTCGATTCGACCGACGTGGGCACCTTCTGCAAAGTATGCGAGGAGGATCCGCTCGGTGAGTTCGGATCGCAGCCCGACAGTTCCAGCGTGATGGAGAAGTTCGAGCGCAAGGCGGGAATTGGTTGGCACGGTGAGAGCGGGCTCGTAGATCAGCCCCTCGGCGGCCGTCAGTTCGGCGAGTTGCGCGTTGATTTCTGCCATTCAAGTCGGGTCGACACCATGGCTAAGGATGTGTTTGGCGCGGTCGATCTCAACCGGCGCATTGGGAGAGAGCTGAAATGATCGGTAGGTCACCTCGACACGGCCATCGAACAACTCGATGGCACGACAAAGTCGAGCGTTGAAGATGTAGCACCAGATGCACTGAACATCCGACCAAACCTCCATACACACGAGCCCTGCACCGCTCATGTCCGGGGTCCAAACAGTAGGGATGCGATGCAGGCTGCGCCGGCGGTTGCGCCTTGTGCGATCGCTTTCGACATTTGGTGTTGCATGCTGGTCAGGTCGCCTGCGGCGTAGACGCCGGGGATGTCGGTGGCGGCCGTTTCATCGACTTGGACGAATCCGAGTTCGTCGACGGTACATCCGAGCTCTTTGGCGAGCTGGTTGTTCGGCAAAGGCACGCTGGCGACGAATACCGCACTCGTGGCCTGCTGTGTGCCGTCGGCGAGTCCGACCGCTGTGACGTGGTCACCGTCGCCGACAACGCGGACCACGTCCCGTTTTTCGACGGTGATACCGAGCGTGGCAAGCATGGCACTCGCGTCGGGGTCAACGTCGACGTGAACCGTGACGTGATCGGTGATGGCGTTGAGGAGCCGGGCGGTGTGCGGCGCTATCTGGGGGTCGCCGATCACGGCGACGGGTTCGTCGGCGTATTCGTATCCGTCACAGAATGGGCAGGTGTAGACGCCGCGTCCCCATTGGTCGGCGAGACCTGGGATGGGTGGTGGGTCATCGTTGACTCCGGTCGCGAGCACTACGTGCGCCGCCGACGATGTCCGACCATCGAACACCACCCGAAACCCGCCCTCGACGAGTTCGATCTCGGTGACGCGTCCATCGACGAGTTCGACACTCGGATACTTGCCGAGGTCGGCTTCCGCAGTGTCGATGAGGTCGTTGGGGTTAGCGCCGTCGTGAGTCAACAAGTTGTGGGTATGGCAGACAGCTTCGTTGCGCGGCCCACCCGTACCGATCACGAGCACGGCCCGTCGCATCCGTCCAAGGGTGAGAGCGGCGCTGAGCCCGGCGAAGCTGCGCCCCACGACAATGACATCCCAATCTGGTTCCATCATTTGGCTCCTTCTGCTTGGTTCGGTTCGTTGATTTCGTTGTTGGTGGTGGTTCGATTCGGGCCGCGGAGCAGTACGAAGGCAAACAATACGGCCATTGCTGCGACACCTGACCACATGGATTGTTGCCACCTCTCCACGAACGACACCTGTGCTGCGTCGATCAACGCGGCCGGGTCAGCAGAGTTGTCGGCGACAGCGAGTACGTTGGCGATGCCTTCGCGGGCGGTGTCTGCCGTGGTTTCGGGCACTCCGTCGAGGCGGGAGTCGATGGCGGTGCGGTAGCCAGCGGTGAGCACTGCTCCCAATAGGGCGACACCGAGGGCGGTACCGAACTCGCGGGTCACGTCATTCAAAGCGGAAGCGACACCTTGGCGGTCTCGAGGAAGCGCTGAGGTGATGGCTTCGGTAGATGGTGTCATCGACAGACCCATACCCAATCCCATGGTCATCATCCCTGACAGGACCGACAAGTAGCCGCCGTCGGCCGAGACCCTCATTGCCATCAATGCCAGCCCGGCACCACCAAGGAAGATCCCGGTCGACATCGTCAACCGAGGTCCGATACGACGCATCGCGTATGGGGCCAATCCGGACGATGCCATCATCAGAAGTGCCATCGGCATCATGGCGACTGTCGATCGCAGCCCTGACCAGCCAAGCACGGCCTGGAAGTAGGGGAACAGCACGACGAAGATCCCGGCTTGGACACCAAAGACGGCGAGCAGGGTGACCGAACCGCTGGCCAGTCGCGGTCCTTGAAGAGGCGGATGTCCAACAGTGGTGCCTGGTGGCGGAGCTCCCACATGATGAACACGGTAAGCCCGGCGATGCCGACCGCAAGTGAGATCAGCGTCATGGGGGCGGTCCAGCCCGCGTCGGGGCCCTCATGCAGCGTCCAGATCAAACCGACCACCGCAGCGATCGAGGTCACCGAGTCGACCAGGTCAAACCCATGTTCGGATGGTTCGACTGAGTTCGGAATGCTCCGCACGGCGATCGTTATTGCGGCGATTACCAGGACCACGGGCAGGACGAACAACCAACGCCAATTCGCGACATCGACAAGCAGTGCCGAGAGGTACATGCCGATGATCCCGCCACCCGCGGCGACCCCGGTCCAGACGCCGATGGCCTTAGATCGTTCCTCGTCGAGGAAGCTCGAGGTGATCACGGCGAGGGTTACCGGCATGCTCATCGCCGCCCCGACGCCGGTGAGCAGCCTGGCCCCCAGCATGACCTCGGTCAAGGGTGCCAAACCGGCCGCTGCCGACGCTGCGCCGAACACGACCAACCCAACCAGCAGCACAGGTTTGCGCCCCCAGCGGTCACCAACTGCCCCCAGCGGTCACCAACTGCCCCCAGCGGTCACCAACTGCCCCCAGCGGTCACCAACTGCGCCGAGCGGCAGCAACAGCGCCGCCAAAGTGACGGCGTAGATGTTGATCATCCACAACACATCCCTCTGCGATGCATCCAAAGCCACAGCGATTTGACGTTGGGCCACGTTCCGCCCAGAAACCAACGAGATCACTGCCATCAGAGCGATGCCCACACCGATCAGGATCTGCCACTGCTGCTTCGCCGACTCGACCCTCACGCAACCAGATCCTGCTTCAGACAGCGAGGTCATGCTGCACCGCCCAGCCGGACGGCGCTCACGACAACATCGTGCAGCTCAGCGGCGCGACCGGCTCCGTTCTCGATCGACCGGTGGAGCTCCTCAGCTCCCAGCACCGACCACCCCTCGCCATCGAGCAGAGCGACGACGTCAGCTGCACGCACCGACGCCTCAGGAGGCGGACCATCGCCATCGCTGCCGTTGTGATGGTCGTGGTTGTGTAGATGCCCGACGATCAACAGCATCCCGCCTGGTGTCACCCACTGGCTGATTCGCTCGTAGAACTCCAACTGCGGACCGGCCGGGTGCGCGTAATGTGTGCACACCAGATCGAACTGACGATCGGGCTGCCATACGTCGAGATCCGCCACTACCCACTCAACCAGATCTACTGGCGGGTTCTGCGCCTCCCGCTCAACAGCGCGCCGCTGGGCTTCTGCCGAGATGTCAACAGCAGTGACGTCCCAGCCGGCATGTGCCAACCAGATCGCCTCACCCCCCGCACCGCTCCCGGCATCTAGCGCTACTCCCGGCGAAACACCGTTCATCGCGCGAACCAGGTAGGGATTCACCATTATCTCCTGGCCCGCAGTCCGTTCCGGCGCTCGTCGCCAGTGGGACTCCCAATACTCCTCGTCGAAACTGTGTGACATTCAAGAGCCTCGCTCATTCGAGTCGGCCGCAACCTCTCAGGGCCCAGAAACAAGCATGCGACTCGCGGTGCAGCGGTGCAGCGTTGCAACTGTTCTTGCCATTTGGCAAACTCAAGTCATGATAGACGATCTGAACAGCACCCTCAAAGCCGTTGGGCCGCGTCTCAAGGGCCTACGAATGGGCCGCAACATCACCCTCACCGACCTCGCCGAAGAAACCGGCATCTCGGCAAGCACCCTCTCGCGACTCGAAGCCGGGCTACGCCACCCAACGCTCGAACAGCTCCTCCCCCTCGCCAGCGCCTACGGCGTCACCCTCGACGACCTCGTCGACGCACCACCCACCGGCAACCCACGTATCACGCTCCGTCCGATCAGAAACAAGGACGGGTCAACAATCATCCCGCTCAC
>Ga0209344_10001800_pt1 | contig 26207 bp, 18 predicted proteins | sample Cruoilmetagenom6_FD_187293 | JGI IMG/M metagenome (GOLD analysis project Ga0209344, IMG submission 187293) | Oil polluted marine microbial communities from Coal Oil Point, Santa Barbara, California, USA - Santa Barbara Oil Seep Sample 6 (SPAdes)... | ecosystem: Environmental > Aquatic > Marine... | reverse complement strand
CCCTTTAAGAATACCGACGCATTTTATTTAAGCGATGTGCCATTTTATATGATTCTGGGTCTTGCCGCAGGGTTTACCTCTGTTTATTTCACAAAGGTATATGCCTATTTTCAAATGATTTTCGAAAAAATAAATTCTCCCGCAAAGCGCCTACTTGCAGGCGGTGTAGGACTTGGGATACTTGTATATTTTATCCCTCCACTCTATGGCGAAGGGTTTGATGTAATAAACAATCTTGTAAAAGGAAATCCCGAAATAGCCTTACAGAACAACATCTTTAATCTAGACTTAACTAGTATTTGGGTGGTAATAGCACTTTTGGCAGGTCTGGTTTTTTTCAAGATTATTGCCAGTGCACTTACCTTTGGCGCAGGTGGCGTAGGTGGTATTTTTGCTCCCGTATTGTTTATGGGGAGTATCATGGGCAATGTGGTTGCAAAAATTCTGAACAACTGCGGTCTATTTCCCAACGGTGTTTCTGAAAGCAATTTTACATTGGTGGGAATGACGGGCCTAATGGCGGGTGTTCTTTACGCGCCACTTACCGCAATATTTTTAATTGCGGAAGTAACTGGCGGGTACGAACTCTTCATTCCATTAATGATTACGGCGGCTATTAGTTTTTCCATTACCAAATACTTCATTCCACATTCCGTTTATGCAATGGAGTTGGGCAGAAAGGGTGAACTAATAACACACGATAAGGATCACGCCGTACTTACCTTGATGGATATACGGTCTGTTATTGAACGTGATTTCATATCAATTTACCCACAGATGAATCTTGGTGAAATTGTGCATCAAGCCGTTGTAAAATCTAAAAGAAATCTTTTTCCTGTGCTTGACAAAGATACAAATGCCCTTGAGGGAATTATCCTTCTTGATGATTTAAGACCAGTTATGTTTGACCAAAACTTGTATGAAGAATTGAAAGCCAAGGAGCTTATGCACAGCCCTCCAAATATTATAAATTTGGAAGAAGATAAAATGACCGATGTTATGAAAAAATTTCAGGACACAGGCGCTTGGAATCTTCCTGTGATAAGCCACGGGAGATATTATGGTTTCGTTTCAAAATCAAAACTACTTACTGCCTATCGCAGAAAATTAATTGATTTTTCAGGAAAATAAGCGAAGTTGGAATTAATAAAAAATAAAAATGAAATACATTATAGGTATCCTCTTTATTTCTGTACTTATTGCTTTAGGCATCGGGTTTTACCTCAAGCCTGATGATGAAGCAACGGGCAATTTAATCATTGGTCTATCCTTAATGATCGGATTTCTTGTACTCATGCCGCTGTTTATTTATTACCGCTGGAAAAACAGAAGTGTGAAAGACTATATGCTTACAAAAGAAAATATTAAAAAAATGCAAGATTATCAGAAGGAAAAAAAGATTTAAAAGGCAATCCGTTTTCAAAAAATTTTCATTTTCTTAACAACTAAAATCATAAATATTATACATTTGTAACTTATTATTAATTTATTTTTTATTTAAAATGGAAGGAACAGTAAAATTTTTTAACGAATCAAAAGGTTTTGGTTTTATCACCAATGATGAAACTGGAAAAGACATTTTTGTACACGTAACCGGCTTAAACGGCGAAGCCCTTAACGAAGGTGACAAAGTAGAATATGTTGAAGAAGAAGGTAGAAAAGGAATGGTTGCGGCTCAAGTTCGCGTAATCCATGACTAAAAAGATATACGTTTCGAGTTGTAAAAGCCTTTCATTTTTGAAAGGCTTTTTATTTTAGTTTAGGTTCCTTTTTTCGATAAAGAACCGTTTTAGCAGTTGTGATGCCTCATCTGCCATCACTCCTCCCCTAAATTCGGTTTTAGGGTGAAGTTTAGTATTTAAGGCAATACACCCACGCTGCTCATCTCTAGCGCCATATACAATTTTTGAAATCTGGCTCCAAAACAATGCTCCTGCGCACATTTGGCAAGGCTCAATCGTTACATAAAGCGTACAGTCTATTAAATACTTTCCTCCTAAATAGTTAGCAGCAGCGGTAATTGCCTGCATTTCGGCATGTGCCGTAACGTCATTAAGTGTTTCAGTAAGGTTATGCGAACGGGCAATAATCTGGTTGTTTATAACTATTACGGCACCAATGGGCACTTCGCCTTTATCATAGGCCATTTCAGCTTCTTGCATGGCCCTTTTCATAAAATAGGTATCGTCGTAAGGATTTATTATACTCAAGTTTCTTGGAATTTTATAATGATAGTTAAAAACGAAATTACGAATTAACAAATTAACGAATTCATCAATTAACAAATTCGCAATAACTGTATCTTTACACCGTGCCAAAAGATGTACTAAATACAATAAGTTATCCTGCCGACCTTCGGAAAATTCCAAAGGAAAAATTGCCGCAATTAGCGCAGGAACTTCGTGAATTTATTATAAATATTGTGGCAACAAAAGAAGGTCATTTGGGCGCTAGCCTAGGCGTAATTGAACTTACCATCGCCTTACATTACGTTTTTAATACCCCTGATGATATTTTGGTTTGGGACGTTGGTCATCAAGCCTACGGACATAAAATCTTAACTGGCAGAAAACACATTTTTCACACAAATAGACAGTTAAACGGCATCAGTGGTTTTCCAAAACGGGCCGAGAGTATCTATGATACTTTTGGGGTTGGACATAGCAGTACCGCAATTTCTGCAGCTCTGGGAATGGCAATTGCTTCAAAATTAAAAGGTGAAATAGAAAAGCAGCATATTGCTGTAGTGGGCGACGCTTCCATTGCCAGCGGAATGGCCTTTGAAGCATTGAACCACGCAGGAGTTACGGACACAAACCTTTTGATTATTCTAAATGATAATGCCATTGGCATTGACCCCAGTGTGGGCGCGCTGAAAAATTATTTCACCAAAGTAAAACTGAACGGCGCAAAAGAGGCTGATAATATTTTTGAAGCATTAAACTTTAATTATTCCGGACCAATCAATGGGCATAATTTGGAATTGGTTATTTCAGAATTGGAGCGACTTAAAAATGTTTCTGGACCAAAGGTACTTCACGTAATAACAACCAAAGGCAAAGGGCTACGACAAGCTGAAGAAAATCAAGTAGTGTATCATGCTCCCGGAAAATTTGATGCCCTTACGGGAGATCTTCCGCCAAAAACCAACGAGGCGCAACCTCCCAAATTTCAAGATGTATTTGGAAGAACGTTGGTTGAATTAGCTTCAGAAAATGAAAAGATTATTGGCATTACCCCTGCAATGCCAACGGGGAGTTCCTTAAAGTTTATGATGGACACTTTTCCCCAACGTGCCTTTGACGTAGGGATTGCTGAACAACACGCTGTAACTTTTTCAGCGGGAATGGCTACGCGAGGTTTTGTCGTTTTCTGCAATATATATTCTACTTTTTTACAACGGGCTTTCGATCAGGTAATCCACGATGTGTGCCTTCAAAAAATACCTGTAATTTTTTGTTTGGATCGCGCCGGGATTGTAGGTGAAGATGGGGCAACACACCACGGTATTTTTGATTTGGCATATTTAAACTGCATTCCAAACCTTATCATTTTTGCACCCCGTAACGAAACGGAGCTGCGGAATATAATGTTCACTGCACAAAAGGGACTTGATTTGCCGATCTTTATCCGTTATCCGCGTGGGAGAGGCAATATACTCGAGTGGCAAAAACCATTCAATTTAATTGATATTGGAAAGGCTGAAACTCTAAAGGAAGGGAATAGAATTCTCATATTAACTATTGGCACTATAAATCATAATGCGTTGAAAGCAATTGACTTGCTTTCCGCTTCCGAAAGAGAAAAAGTGGGCTGCATTGATGTTCGCTTTTTAAAACCTCTGGATGAAAATCTACTGCACGAAGTTTTTCAGAAATACGGAACTATAATCACTGTGGAAGATGGTACTACCGTAGGTGGTCTGGGAGGGAGTATTGCTTCTTTCGCCGCTATCCATAATTATCAGCGGAAAATTGAACAATTGGGCGTTCCCGATGTTTTTCTAGAACATGGTACTGTTGAGGAGCTTCAGAAACAAGCAGGTATTTCTTCAGAAGAAATCTATAAAACCATTAAAAAATATTTATAAAAAAAGAGGCTCTTCTGAGCCTCTTTTCTATTTAAAACTATTTCAGTTTTAGTTAATTATCAGCTTAGATGTTTGAGAACGGTTATCTCCCTCTATCTGTATTAAATAAATTCCAGCGTTCAGACCGCTTGCATTTACATTTGCAGTAGCATGAAGTTCAATTTGTTGCGTGAAAACCTTCCTTCCGTTCATATCAAAAATTGATATAGTTGCTTCTCCAACATCCACACGAGATTTGATTGTAATCTCTCCATTTGATGGGTTTGGATAAACTATAAAGTTGTTTTCTAGATTACCATTATCAGATACTCCTAGTTCACATCCTGCAGGCACGTCAAAGGCCTCAGCACCGTCAGATCTACTACCAGAACTTCCTTGGCTTGCGCTCTCACCAAGACCTCGCTTTGCAAAAGCTCTCCAGATTAAACATCTGTTTGCTCCACCATAGGCAATTTGATCTGCTTCTAGTATTGCGTCACGACCGTCAACAAACCCTGGGCTACAAGGCTGTAACTTCATTCCATCAAGCACAAGTTGCAAAGCAATATTGTTACCTCCGGTTCCATTATATAGGTCTGGATCAAAACCATAAACGTCTATTAAATCCCAAGTTAAATCCCATAACATAGTTGCCCAAACCGATCCCACACCGTGTGGAACTGATTCGGTCTTAATATCGTCATAGGTGAAATCATTGACAGCAAAATCTGAACTATAGGCGTTGGTCCTTAGTCCTATCCCTGAAATTCCTTGACCCAAAGCATAAGTTCCAGTTCCTCGAGGATCGTTTCTGGTATCACCAGGTTTCATTGTAAGTACAAATCCTAAATAATCACTCCAACCTTCACCCATTTGCTCTTGGTTTTGCAAGCATCCTGCTTGAAGACGCCCACCAGTTAAACGGTTTGAAACTCCGTGACCATATTCGTGAGCAACTATTACATTGTCTAAATCTCCATCGCGTTGAAAATTATCAGTTCCCGATCCATCATCTACTAAAGTTGCATTAATTGTATCTCCATTTAAAAGTGAAGTAATTAAAGCTTCTCCATCAGATTGATAAATCATCACAGCAGGAATATTAATTTGAGCTCCATTTCCGCCCATTACAATTGGCTCTAAAGGCACATTGTTCACAATTATTACAGCTATTGCGCCTTCATTTTGTGCATTTAATACTTTAACGGTGAAGTTACACTCACCTCTCCTTATAACAGCTATTTTTCCTGAAATACTTGATCCGTTTGTAATATTATCACAACCGTCATAAGTATCTGTGGAAGGTCCTGAGTTATCGTCTTCAACCACTACAAGATCTGCTGTTATCGGGGTATTGGTCAATGGCTCTGCGAAATTGGAATCCATAGCGTAATATTGTCCAGCTAATGGTCCGTTGTTAACAGTCAGATAGGTCCCCAATACTGTGCCAGGAGCAGTCCAAAGGTACATTTGCATTCTTGGCGCTCCACCATCTGGAGGAGTTCCAAAGTTTGCATTATTTATTCCACTACCATCTTGGGCATCGGCAAAAACATAATCACCAGCACCTGGGGCTCCAGTGTAATTATTTACCTGGAAGTTTCCGCTAGCTTCATCAAAACCATAATGGAACATAACATCATGCATCATATTGTTCATATAAAACAAATTGGTGATGGCTCCATCGGTAAATGAATTTGGATTCTGAGGCAAGTTAAATGGAAAATCGAATGTAAGTGTTGGACCACCTTCGGCTTTTGCACCCACTCCGTTGTTTCCATTTTTGTCTTCTTGTGCAATAACATTGTTACCACGAGTGTATGTGTACTCTGGTCCTGGAACTCCATCATTATCATGCCATCCAAATGGAGAGGCAACAGGGTCTGATGGATCATTCACTAATTGATCTGCACCATCATTGGGTCCAACCAATGGCAATGGAAATACACGATAGGCCGCAGCGGCGCTTGTTATAAGAGAGCTGGCTTCACTTTTATTGGCAAACAAAACACTTTGTTCGTTTGAGTGCGAATGAGCTTCTTCGCCAAAATTACAGCTTACAACCCAATCCATTGTTTCTAATAATTCTCCAGTCATAGCATCAATACGAACACTGTAATAATGTGATGCATCTAAAAGATAAATGCTCAAGTTCCAAGCTAATCTCAAATTGCCCGTATTTTCCATTTTTTGGTACACAAGCTCTACCGGAATGTTTTCTAAAGAAATATTTCCATTAGAAAAAATGTAGTCGTGGTCTGAAAGTGTTTCAATCAAACTTAAATTTGAGGGACTTTGCAAACCAAGTGCATTGGCTGCCTTCCCAATAGCGCCCACTGCCGATATTGATGGCGCAGTACTATTAACCTTTGCAGAAACGTTTTCTGTGAAAGAAATTTTAGCACTATAAACAGCCCCATCCTTAATAACGAATGGAGAGGTTGAGTTAAAAATCTCAATGCCTTGATAACGTTGTTCTACATATACGTTATGAGCCTGCATACTTTTTGAAAAACTCTGCGAGGAAATAGTTACATCTGTTATATCCTGTGGCTGCAAAGAATGCATCGATCGGTTTTGCTGAAGATACGTTTTTACCAAATTGCTGTAATCCTGCGCAAAGGAAACATTTACAGCAAAAATGATAATTAAGTAAAGAACTTTTTTCATAAGCTTTAAATTAAGTTTTTAGGTGATTAATGGTAGATAAGACCTATCTATAAATTATTGATTTTCTATTCCCAAATATAGGATTGCTAAAAATATCATAAAATTGACAATATAACCCTCTAAAATTCAATTTTTAACATTTTTAAACCATATAAACATGATTTTGCTACAAGTTCCCTTTTATTTTTTGGAAAATTTGAAGTGCATTCCCGTCAGTTAACCTTGAAATATAATTGCAACACTCCATTAAATATTCATAGACAGATCGGTTTTGATGAGGATGGGAATCAATAAGTTGCAGCAAAATTTTGTCATAATGCCGCGCTATTCCATTTTGATAATTTTCAAAAGCAGAAGTAAATGTTTCCAGCAAAGTTGATAATATAGTATAGCCTGCTATTTCTTTTTCCATCACCTCTGTACTTTGATAAACTTTTTCAATGCTAATTTTTATTATGTCAGCAATTTGGGCCTTGTATTGACTTCTGTCTAACAATGCTTCAGAAAAAGTTCCTCTCAGAATTTCTTCTTCATTTTCAATAAAAATAGAAGCTGCTTCGGCAATTAAAGTATTAATGGCGAGTGATCGCAAATAAGCCAACCTGTCCTGCACCGTTTGCAGGCGTGAGTAGATGTCTTTTTTCAAACTATCTCGAACCAAATTAATCAAATATTCCAGCGCAATGTCTTCTTCAATCAAACCCAGGTTTATACCGTCTTCAAAGTCAATAATAGTATAGCAAATATCATCCGCAGCTTCTACAAGAAATGTAAGTGGGTGGCGGGAATAACCGTTATTCCCCCTACTTAAAAGTCCAAGTTCTGTGACTACTTCATTGAAAAATCCAGTGTCACTTTGGAAAACGCCGAATTTTTTATCGGCAACGTGAGAAGTAGATTTTTTGGGAAGCGATTGTTTGGGATATTTCATAAATGCGCCAAGCGTTGCGTACGTCAATCGCAGTCCGCCCTCAACGCCATTTTTAGATTCGGTTAAAATTTTAAAACCGTTTGCGTTTCCTTCAAAAGCAACCAAATCCTGATATTCCTTTTCGGAAAGTTGATTTTTAAAACGTTTGCCATTTCCGTTCAGAAAGTAATCGCCAATGGCCTTTTCGCCACTGTGACCGAACGGAGGATTGCCAATATCGTGTGCCAAGGCTGCGGCAGCCACAATGGCGCCAAAATCGTTGAATTGATATCCGTGAACATTGTGCAAGTGCGGATGGTTTTTAAGAATTGCTTTGCCAACGCTCCTTCCAAGTGAGCGCCCAACTACCGAAACTTCCAAACTGTGCGTTAAACGCGTATGCACAAATGATGTTTTTGAAAGTGGAATGACCTGGGTCTTATCTTGAAGACTTCGGAATGCAGAAGAAAAAATTACGCGATCATAATCAACCTCAAAACCCAAACGGGTTTCGTTTTCTTCAATCCGTAGTCTTTTGTTTTTATCTCCGTGCTTCCGTAGTGAAAGCAACTGTTCCCATTGCATCATAATTTTAAAAATTTTATAGGCAAGATACTATTTTCAGAAAGTAAAGCAATAATAATTTTTGGGCAGCTGCTTAACATTTAAGTAACCCTAAGATGACGAATTGGTAATAACCTATTAACACCCGCTTTACATTAGCCCAGTTTCTTTGCACAAATAAATCAAACGACAAAAATGAAAACTTTTTTAAAACTTTTTTTCTTCCTTTTTACAGTCTTGGCACTCGCGCAAGAAAGTGGCTCCATAGTAGGAAAATTAACTGATACAGACTACAATAATGAACCATTGCCATTTGCTAATATTTTTATAAAAGGCACAACTATAGGTGTAACCTCAGATATGGACGGGCTTTATGCCATTGAAAATTTAAAACCCGGTACGTATACTGTCGTTTTTAGTTTTGTAGGGTATGAAACTGTTGAAATTCCAGATGTACAGGTAGTTGCAAATAAAGTTACAAATATTGATGTTCCGATGGGTGCCAGTGCAGCAGCACTGGATGAAGTAGTAATAAAAACAACTACGCGTCGTGAAAGTGCTGTGGCGTTGCTATTAGAACAGAAAAAGGCAGTGGGCATAACACAAGCTATTGGTGCAGAAGATTTATCACGAAAAGGAGTAGGTGATGCGGAAGGTGCCGTTACCAAAGTAACCGGAATTAAAAAACAAGCTGGCGTTAAAAACGTATTTGTACGTGGCTTGGGCGATCGCTATAACTCCACAACCTTAAATGAGCTTCCGCTTCCCTCAGAAGATCCGGAATACAAAAATATTTCCTTGGATTTTTTCTCAAGTGATATCATAGAAAGTGTGGGTATCAATAAAACATTTTCGGTACCGCTCTATGGTGATGTTGCGGGCGCAAATATAAATATCGTTAGCAAAGAACTTACGGGTCCTGGCAATTTGCAATTTGCTGTTGGCCCCGAAGTAAATTCTCGAGCTATCGGAAAAGATTTCTTGATTATGGACAATGCAAAATATATAGGAAATATCCATAATACAAACGTCCCAATTACAAATCTAGGCGTTCACAATTTTGATAACAATTTTAAGCCAAACACCCAAAATGCTCAATTAAACGGCAGCTATTCCCTTTCTGGCGGAAAACGTTTTAACCTTGGCAACAACAGTTTGAGTGTTTTCTTGGTAGGTAGTTTTGACAATAAATATGAATACAGACAAGGCACTTCAGACCGCATAAACGCTGCTGGAGGGTTCAATCAAGAATTTGAGCGTACGGAATATAATTATAACGTTTCCAAATTGGCGATGGCGAATGTAAAATTCAAATTTCAGGAAGGAGATTACATTGCCATCAACAGTATGTTCATTAAAAATAATAATCAAAGCGTTGCGGATTATTATGGACTAAAAGCCGGTCTTACCGAAAATGACGAACCCGGCAACCCCATACGTGCCTTAATAAGAAGACAACAGGAAAACGAAAACAACCTTTTTGTAAATCAATTACTTACTTCGCTAACACTTTCTGAAAAATTAAGTCTTGAAGCAGGCGCTTCGTACAATACAATCCGTGGCTACGAGCCAGACCGCAGAACCAACACCTATGTTATTGATGTAAACGCCGACGAGGCCCGCGCTGCATCTGGGAGCGCTTTGAACAATCGCTTCTATTCAAGTTTGGAGGAAGATGATCTGGCCGGAAAGCTTTATCTGGATTATGAATTGAATGGTAAAAACGAAGACAGCAACAATAGTCGAATCCGTCTAGGTTATAATTACAGGGATACAGACAGAACTTTCAATTATACACAATTAAACTACATCTTTGATAGTCCTGCTTTAGTTGATATTGACAATCCAGACACATCACTCTTCAACCAACAATCTTTAAATCAAGAAATTTTCAGACTTACCACAAACCGAGGTGATGGCCGCGATGGAAAAAATCCATTCATACCTTTTTCTTATGACGGCACAAGGACAATTCATGCTGGTCTGGGAGAGATAAGCTATGATTTTTCAGAAAGTTTCTCGGCTAATGTTGGTGTCCGTTATGAAATGGTAAATCAAGAAGTTCTGTTTGATACAAACCTTGCTTCTACAAACAACCCGAATACTGATCCTTCTATTATAGACGAAAGTTTTGTGTTGCCAAGTTTTAATCTAAAATACAACTTTAACGAAAACAGCATCATTCGTTTGGCTGGTAGCAAAACTTATACACTTCCCCAGTTTAAGGAAGTTGCACCTTTTCTATATGAAGATGTAAGCTTTAACAGTTTCGGTAACCCAGATTTATTGACTGCTGATAATTACAACCTAGATTTGAAATATGAATATTATTTCAGCCCGGGTGAAATCGTTGCGGTTACGGGCTTCTACAAAAAGATAAAAAATGCCATTAACCGTATTGAAGTAAATTCTGCTGCGGGTGAACTTTCGTACGTAAATACTGGTGATGCCAACATTGCCGGTGTAGAAGTAGAATTGAGAAAGAATATCCTGAAACTTTCAAACGACAACGATTCTGAAAAGACCTTGACCTTTGGCATAAATGCTTCTTATTTATATTCAAACCAAAAGCTGGAAGATGTGCCTACAGATAATTTGACCGTTCGCTTTACAAACGATGAAGATGAATTAGAAGGTTCTTCTCCATTTATTTTAGGATCAGATTTGACTTTGAATTTAAAGAATAGAAATACGGGACTAACAAGTTCTGTAGTGTTCAATTACAACAGTGAAAGTATTTATTCCTTAGGAACAGGAGGCGATGATGCCGCCCCAGGCTCGGGTAAAAACAACATTGTACTTTCTGCAATTCCTACGTTAGATTTCATTAATAAAATACGCCTTAACGAGCACTTAAGTTTAAAGCTTAACATTAAGAACATATTAGACCCCGAATATAAACTTACCCAAAAAGTGAACAATATTGGTGTGCCAAACCCAACTTTGTCCGATGGGGAAGAGATTCCCGTGGAAACCTATAAAAGAGGGGTGGTTTTTAGCGCAGGGGTTTCCTATTCTTTTTAAAAAATACAATTAACAAAACCATAATATTAACCTAAGGGTAACGAAACAAGCCGATTGTTTCTTTGCACCAAACTTTTAAACTAAAGACAAAAAAATGAAAAAAATCCTTTTATCAAGCTTTGTAATCGCAACATTAGCCCTTACTGGCTGTAGTAAAGACGATAGCCCCACACCTGTGGCCGCTACTTGTAACGATGGTATCCAAAACGGTGATGAAACCGGAGTAGACTGTGGTGGTTCTTGTGAGCCTTGCGCAGTGCAAGCTGAAAAAGATGGTATAATTGCTTCCCAAGATGATCCAGATTTAGATCCTACAGATTTAAAAGGTGATGTTACTGCAAACGTAACACTTACTGCCGACAAAACTTGGTTATTGAATGGACCATTACACGTAAAGAATGGCGCTACTCTTTCAATTGACGCTGGTACAACAATTAAAGCTACCGCAGGTGGTACAGATGTTTATGTAGCTATTGAGCAGGGCGCAAAAATAAATGCTCCTGGTACTGCTGCCGCTCCAATTAAATTTACCTCAAACGCTGCAAACCCACGTTCTGGAGATTGGGGCGGAATTCTTATAATCGGTAAAGCGCCCATCAGTGGGGGTGGAACGGCTACAACTGAAGTTGTTGACCTTACATATGGTGGCACAACAGCCAATGATAATTCTGGTGTAATGAAATATGTAGAAGCTTCTTATACTGGTGCACGTATTAACGGCGATAAAGAATTTAACGGGATCACTTTTTATGCTGTAGGAAATGCTACTGTAGTTGAAAATCTCGCAGTATTCTATGGTGATGATGATGCTTACGAATTTTTTGGTGGTACTGTAAATGTAAAAAACTTAATAGCCGTTAACATTAAAGATGATATGTTTGACTGGACACAAGGCTACACTGGTACTTTGACCAATGCATATGGCTTGAGAGAAGCCAGCTACACCCCAATTACTGAAGATCCAAGGGGATTGGAAGGAGATGGTAACTTAGATGGTAACAATCCAGGTGATTCGGGACAGTCTAACCCAACCATCAACGGTTTAGTATTGATTAATGGTGGAATTATTGAAATGGCTGATATGATTAAAGTACGTCGCGGAAGCGGTCTTACTTTAACCAATGCATACGTAAGTTTTGCAGGAGAAGATGCTAAAGCTGCAGACTTTATTGATCTAACTGACAGCAAAGGAGATGCAAAAGGCTCAGCCGTAAATATGACTGTAGTTGGAAATTCTGCATCAGGCCTTGATATTACAGATATCAAAACCACTGCCAACGCAGTTATCAATGTAACTGATGGCACTGTTCCTACAGTTGATAGAAACCTATTCAACTGGACAGGTTACGTATTTGAATAAAAAACTGAATTAGCAAAATAAAAAAACCCGGTTCATTGAACCGGGTTTTTTTTATTATTAATCTTTAAATTAATTTACTACCACTTGCGTATCTGAAGATTTCCAAGTAACTATTTTTGCTACACGGGCATCCATATAACTAACTTCTTTAATATTGTTGTTAGTAAAAAAATACCATGTACCTACCTTCTCGCCATTGTTGTATTGAGCTACGGCAGTTTTATTACCATTAATATCATAGCTTACCCACTCCCCGGTTAATTTATTATCGGGAGTGTAAAAACCAGTTTGTGCAACCATTCCGTTATCGTGATATAATGTTGCTTCAATCACATCGCCATCCAAATAAAATGTATTTTTCTTTTCATTTTGTGCAGAAGCCAAAGAAACCATTAAAAAGAATGCAATGAGTGAGATTATATTTTTCATAAGTAAGAATTTAAAAATTTTGGAATACTCAAAGTTACAAAATTAACTCTTACGAAACTATTTGGTAACGTTAACTTAACATTAATCTTGTATTTAATTAATTTTCAAGTATTTATATAATATTTTTTGTTCGTCGCAAAACCTTAATGATTTAATAAAGCTAAATTCACGTTAAGTTAGTATCTAAAGATTTTTTTTGTAATTGCCTAATATAATGGGCAATTTTTGAAATCGTTTAGTTTTTGTCGACTAGATTTTCAAATTGGGCTGTTCAACTTGAACAGCCCTTTTTTATTAAATTTATACAAGCCAAGGAAACATAGCTTAACAATATGGAAACATACCATTAGTTAAAAATTAAGTCCTTTGCAGCGACAAAAACTATAAACGATTTAATAATGTGCCTAAAGAAATTTTTCTTTTTTGGTTTTCTATTTTTATTCGTTAACACGGCCCATTCACAAATAAGTATTCCAAAATTTGGCGACGGAATGCTTAACGTAATAGGTAAAGACAGTACTTGGAGCGTCCGTTTTGCGCCACGAATTCAAGTACGGGCCAATTCTTCCTGGGATCACGATGGCGATAAATTTGGAAAACCGGAACAAAGCTTTATTATCCGTCGCGCCCGTCTAAAATTTGATGGATTTGCTTATTCTCCAAAGCTGCGCTATAAAATTGAATTAGGTCTTTCAAATTTTGATGTGGCAGGAGCTTCAGAATTCACTGGCAATGCTCCTCGAATCATTTATGACGCAGTAATAATGTGGGAGTTCTACAAAAATCTGGAGCTATGGGCAGGACAGACAAAACTTCCCGGGAACAGGGAACGTGTAATATCTTCCGGTAATCTTCAGCTTATAGACCGTTCCAGACTTAACAGGTTATTCAATATTGACAGGGACCTTGGAGTACAATTGCACCATAGTTTTAAGGCCTCTGAAAATTTCCTAATTCGCGAAATGTTTGCCGTTTCACAGGGAGAAGGTAGAAATATTACAACCGGAAATATTGGAGGGTTTCAATATACAACCCGCGTAGAGCTATTGCCTTTTGGCGAATTTACCAAAAAAGGTGATTACATTGGCGGAGATATTTATAGAGAAAAAACTCCAAAACTTGCCATTGGCGCCACTTATGATTTTAACAATAATGCCGTAAAAACCCGAAGCAATCAAGGCAGCTATATGCGCAATGATATCGGTTTTTACGAAACCAATATAAGTACCATTTTTGTGGATGCTATGTTTAAATATAACGGGTTTTCATTAATGGGAGAATATAGTTATCGCGATGCTGAAAACCCCCTAGTAACCAATAGTGATGGTTCTATTACAGAGCAGGAGGTTTATACGGGGCAAGGGCTCAATTTTCAAGGAGGCTATGTTTTTAAAAACAATTGGGAAATTTCCGGACGTTTTACCACTATTTTGCCAGACAATACATTTTCTTCCAATGACACACAAAATCAATATACTTTGGGAGGGTCTAAATATATAGTGGGCCATAAATTAAAAATTCAAACAGATTTATCATATTCAACCATTGCGGGTGAAAACAGCTCTTTGGAATACAGGCTGGGTTTTGACCTTCATTTTTAAGAAAAATACAGATAACAATTTGGTAACAATCAATCTTATTTTATATAGGAAATTTGCACCAACTTAATTAAGACTAGAATGGATAACATTTATTTATTAATGATCGTAGCACTTGCAGCTCTTGCAATTGCAGATTTAGTGGTTGGCGTTAGTAATGATGCCGTAAACTTCTTAAACTCGGCCATTGGTTCTAAAGCACTTTCCTTTAGGACTATTTTAATAATAGCCAGTTTAGGTATTTTCATTGGTGCCGTTTTCTCCAGTGGAATGATGGAAGTGGCGCGAAAGGGCATCTTTGTCCCCGGAGAATTTTACTTCGATGAAATAATGATTATTTTCATGGCAGTAATGATTACCGATATCTTACTGCTGGATTTCTTTAATACTATTGGTTTACCTACATCTACAACGGTTTCCATCGTTTTTGAACTCTTGGGTGCCGCTGTAATTATGGCATTGATAAAAATTGGCCATAACGATGCAGAGACCATTTCAGCAATTACAAAATACATAAATACCGAAAAAGCGGTAGAAATCATCACGGGAATCCTACTCTCCGTGGTAATTGCGTTTACCGTGGGTGCGGTCGTGCAGTACCTCTCAAGGCTCGTGTTTACATTTCACGTAGAACGGAAGATGAAATATTTCGGGGCTATTTTTGGTGGTTTGGCTCTTACCTGTATTAGTTATTTCATCCTCGTAAAAGGATTAAAGGGTACGCCATTTTACGGAAGTTTTAAAAACATTATTGAAAGCGACACTTGGTTGCTTATCGGCGGTAGCTTCATATTCTGGACCGTTTTCTCACAGCTTTTTATGATGATTTTCAAAAAGAATATTCTAATCATCGTAATTGCAGTAGGTACTTTTAGTCTAGCGCTGGCCTTTGCCGGAAATGATCTGGTAAACTTTATAGGCGTTCCTATGGCGGCGTACCACAGTTATATAGACTGGTCAGCTTCTGGCGTGGCGGCTTCAGATTACAACATGCACAGTCTGGCAGATCAGGTGCCCGCAGAACCCTTGCTTCTATTTATTGCGGGAGGTATTATGGTACTTACCCTTTGGTTTTCCAAAAAAGCACGTACCGTTTCTGATACCGAAATAGACCTAGCCCGCCAAGGCGAAGGGCACGAAAAGTTCAGCCCCAATATGCTTTCGCGCTTTTTGGTAAAGTCGAGCACACAGGTTGCAACTTATTTTGAATTTATTATTCCGAAATCGCTTCAAACCAAAATAGATAAGCGTTTTGAAAAACCGGCAGTAAATCTTCCAAAGCACAAAACCTACGAGCTTCCTGCCTTTGACATGATCCGTGCGTCCATAAACCTTATGGTTGCGGGTATTTTGATCGCTACGGCGACGTCAATGAAACTGCCGCTTTCCACCACCTATGTAACCTTTATGGTAGCCATGGGTACATCCCTTGCCGATAGGGCTTGGGGCCGCGAAAGTGCCGTTTATCGCGTGGCAGGGGTTATGAATGTAATAGGTGGATGGTTCTTTACCGCATTTGTGGCCTTTACGGCTGCCGGCACGCTGGCATACCTAATCTATATTGGAAGGGGCGCCATGATTGCCGTATTGCTGCTATTGGCCATCCTTTTGTTGGTTCGAAATTATCTTTCACATAAAAATAAGGTGAAATTGAAACTGGACAAAAGCGGACTGAAAAAGACCGAAAGCAAAACCGTTCAGGGAATTATCCAGGAAAGTGCCGAAAATATCAGTAATGTAGTCTCACGTTCAAATAAAATTTATACCGATATGTTGCGCGGCCTTGCCAAACAGGACACCAAAAAACTGAAAAAGAGCAAAAAAGGTGTAAATAAACTGAATGACGAAGTAGAGGAACTGCGTGATAATATTTTCTACTTTATCAAGAATCTGGACGAGACCAGCGTTCGCGGAAGCAACTTCTACATTATCATCCTCGGCTATCTGACCGATGTGGTACAGTCGTTGGAATTTATTTCAAAGGCGAGCTACAAGCACGTGAACAACAATCACAAGGCGCTTCGTTTTAACCAAATAAAGGATCTTCAGGAGATTGACAACCATTTGGAAGAACTTTTGAATGAAATTGAGGACATCTTCCACAAAAAGGAATTCCAGCGCATCGGGAATGTACTTGAGAAGAAAGACGAAATCTTCGCAAGCCTTTCAAATAAAATTGAAAAGCAAATAGCCCGAACCCGCACCGAGGAGTCAAGCCCTAAAAACACCACTTTGTATTTCAGCCTATTGCTTGAAACTAAAGATCTGGTAACGGCCTTGATGAACTTGATGGAAGAATATTACACCAGTTATAAGAAAGCGTAGTAAATTCTAGAACACCTTTAGCAAAAAGGAGTCCGAATCGGGCTCCTTTTTCTTTTTAAAATTTGAAGTAACACTAAACTTTATAGGGCATCTGCCGTATTTTGATGCTTTCGGAACCGATTTTTCACCAAAATAATTCTCCGTTTCAAATTAATGTTGGAATATTGTTTCAGCAACCAATTAATCTCAACATTATGAAACTAAAATTTTTATCAATCGTACTATTAATGGCCTGCAGCTTTGGCTTTGCGCAGGACAAGGTTAAATATAGCGACGAGGAAAAGGACATGTTAAAAACCTATTATTTCAACGAAGGTTTTGACCAACCTGCCACTAAAAAAGTATCAACCGTGATTATGAAGGACGGTTCCGAACACAAGGGCTACTGCAAAGGCATTGTAACCAAAAAAGGGCAGATTGCCCAAATGGTCTTCAAGGACAGTATTACCGACAAAAAAGAAACCTACGATGCATCGCAGATTGCCGAGGCTTACCTTTACGCCAGCGGATGGGAAAAATTCGGAAAGGTTTCCCAAAAGTTCAGCAATTATGGGATGGGAAGAAGAAACAGCGCAAAAAAATTGACCAGCAATGACCAGATTTATTTTGTGAACCAAAAAGTTTCCCTAAAAAACAAAAAAGACGAAAAGGAATTTTTGATGCAATTGATCAATCCGGAATTCAGCCAAATAATTTCGGTTTATCACGATCCATTTGCCAAAGAATCAAAAGGTTTTAAAATGGGCCCCGGCCCTACCATTGGCGGTGGTGTTGTGAAATCGTATTACGTTCAGAAGGGTGATAAAATATTCTGGCTGCCAAAAAGTGATTTTGAAGAAAATTATGAATTACTATTTGGCGACAATGCCGAGTTTATGGCGAAATATCCGTACAAATCAATTAACTGGGATTGGCTGAGTGCCCTCGTGCTGGAATATACCAGAATGTCCCTGCCTTCCGACGAAGGATAAATAATTTCTTTTTAAATCGAAAAAGCCCTTGCTCAATTGAACAAGGGCTTTTTCCATTATAAAACTATTCCAAAATTTAAGATCCGCACATCAAGCAATCATCATCCGGAGCGTTTTTGGACTTCGCAAGCATGTCACGCAATTCCTGTGGCGTCATTGGTTTAGTAGAAACCTCTTTTGTTGCGATTGCCTCAACTTCGGCACCAACGGTTTCTTTTTTCTCTTCCTTTTTAAGTGTGAATTTAATGGCATCCACTGCACTTTTGGTCCGTAAGTAATACATTCCAGTTTTTAAACCGCTTTTCCAAGCATAAAAATGCATCGAGGTTAGTTTTGCCATATTTGCGTTTTCCATAAAAAGATTTAAAGACTGGCTTTGGTCAATGAAATAACCACGGTGGCGGCTCATATCAATAATATCTTTCATGGAAAGTTCCCACACGGTTTTATAAAGTTCCTTCAGTTCCTGCGGAATTATTTCCACATCTTGGATTGAACCATTGGCACGCATAATTTCTTCCTTTAAATCCTCATTCCACAAACCAAGTTCAACCAAGTCTTCCAAAAGGTGTTGGTTCACAACAATGAATTCTCCCGAAAGTACGCGACGGGTGTAAATATTTGAAGTGTATGGCTCAAACGCCTCGTTATTTCCAAGAATTTGCGACGTGGAAGCTGTTGGCATTGGCGCTACCAAGAGCGAGTTGCGAACGCCGTGCTTCTTTACGTCTTTGCGCAGTTTGCCCCAATCCCAACGGCCGCTTAACTCTTCGTCCTTTATTCCCCATAAATTATGCTGAAATAATCCTTCGGAAATGGGCGAACCTTTATAACTTTCGTAGGGACCATCTGCCTTCGCTTCTTCCATAGAAGCAGTAACGGCTGCAAAATAGAGCGTTTCAAAAATTTCTTGGTTCAATTTTTTGGCTTCATCACTGGTAAACGGCAAACGAAGCATGATAAAAGCATCTGCCAAACCTTGAATTCCCAACCCAACCGGACGGTGGCGGAAATTGGAGTTTTGCGCTTCAATAACCGGATAGTAATTTCGGTCAATTACGCGATTCAAGTTTTTGGTTACACGTTTGGTTACTTTGAAAAGTTCTTTATGGTCAAATTCGCCATTCTTCACAAACATGGGTAGGGCGATGGAGGCCAAATTACAAACTGCCACCTCATCTTTGGAAGTATATTCCATAATTTCGGTACATAAATTTGAAGAACGAATGGTTCCCAAATTCTTCTGGTTGCTCTTGCGGTTTGCGGCATCTTTGTAAAGCATGTACGGCGTGCCGGTCTCTATCTGTGATTCAAGTATTTTTTCCCAAAGCTCACGGGCCTTTACGGTTTTTCTGCCTTTTTTCTCTGCCTCGTATTTGTGATAAAGCGCTTCAAATTCTTCACTATGGCATTTATAAAGCCCAGGGCATTCGTTGGGGCACATCAATGTCCATTCGGCATCGTCCTGAACGCGTTGCATAAACAAATCTGGAATCCACATGGCGTAAAAAAGATCGCGGGCGCGCATTTCCTCTTTTCCGTGGTTTTTCTTCAAATCCAAAAAGTCAAAAATATCAGCGTGCCAAGGTTCTACATAAATTGCAAAACTTCCCTTTCGCTTTCCGCCGCCTTGGTCCACGTACCGCGCGGTATCGTTAAAAACGCGAAGCATCGGCACAATTCCGTTTGAAGTTCCATTGGTGCCGGATATATAAGAACCCGTTGCACGAACGTTGTGAATTGAAAGACCAATTCCGCCAGCAGATTGTGAAATCTTTGCGGTCTGTTTCAACGTATCGTAAATTCCATCGATGCTGTCGTCCTTCATTGTAAGCAGAAAGCACGATGACATCTGCGGTTTTGGTGTTCCGCTGTTGAAAAGCGTTGGGGTTGCGTGGGTGAAATATTTCTTCGACATCAACTCATAGGTTTCCTTCACTGCTGCCAAATCGTTCATATGAATTCCTACGGAAACACGCATCAACATATGCTGCGGACGTTCTGCAATCTTTCCGTTCAGTTTCAGCAAATAGGAGCGTTCCAAAGTTTTAAAACCGAAATAATCGTACCCAAAATCACGGTTATAAATGATGGTTGAATCAAGTTCCTCAGCGTTGCTTTTTATCACCTCAAAAACCTCATCGCTCAACAATGGCGCTTTTTTTCCGGTACGCGGATTTACGTATTCGTAAAGATCCGTCATTACTTCCGAAAATGATTTTTTTGTGTTTTTATGTAGATTGGAAACAGAGATTCGAGCCGCCAAACGTGCGTAATCCGGGTGCGAAGTGGTCATTGTTGCGGCAATTTCAGCAGCCAAATTATCCAGCTCGCTGGTTGTTACACCGTCGTAAAGCCCTTCAATTACACGCATTGCTACTTTTACGGGATCTACCAATTCGTTTAAACCGTAGCACAGTTTGCGCACGCGAGCCGTAATTTTATCAAACATTATGGGCTCTTTCCGGCCGTCTCTTTTTACTACATTCATAATTCTTAATTTTTGTGGTTAGTAATGGTAGCTGAAAATCCTATTATGCAATGAAAATTGCACACAGTCAACTTTTACATTTTGAAATAATATATTTGTGGGAAAGCTATTGCTTTCTAAAAATCCGCGTCGAAACTGATTTTGTTTGATTCCTTGTCTTTGTTGGTAACCCCAGCTTTTTGGTACTCGCCTACGCGTTTTTCGAAGAAATTGGTTTTCCCTTGAAGCGAAATCATATCCATAAAATCAAATGGGTTGGTAACGTTGTATTCCTTTTCGCATTCCAATTCCACCAAAAGCCTGTCGGTTACAAATTCAAGGTATTGGGTCATCAATTTGGCGTTCATCCCTATCAAACTTACGGGAAGTGATTCGGTAATGAACTCGCGCTCAATATTCAAGGCGTCCACAATTATCTCGCGGATGCGTTCTTTAGAAACTTTGTTCACCAAGTGGTGGTTGTGAAGATGAACGGCAAAGTCGCAGTGAACGCCTTCGTCGCGCGAAATCAATTCATTTGAAAAGGTAAGCCCGGGCATTAAGCCACGTTTTTTCAACCAAAAAATAGAGCAGAAAGCCCCTGAAAAGAAAATTCCCTCCACTGCTGCAAAAGCTATCAAACGCTCGGCGAATGAATCACTTTCAATCCATTTTAAAGCCCAATCTGCTTTCTTTTTAATTGCTGGAAAAGTTTCAATGGCGTTGAAAAGTTGGTCTTTTTCCTTTTCATCCTTTACGTACGTATCAATCAAAAGAGAATAGGTTTCACTGTGGATGTTCTCCATCATAATCTGGAAACCGTAGAAGAATTTTGCCTCGCTGTACTGTACTTCGTTTACGAAATTTTCAGCAAGGTTTTCATTCACAATACCATCGGAAGCAGCGAAAAAAGCAAGAATGTGCTTTATGAAATAACGCTCGTCATCATTTAACTTTGAAGTCCAATCGGTAAGGTCTTGGTGCAAATCAATTTCCTCGGCTGTCCAAAAACTGGCTTCGCTTTTTTTATACCAATCCCAAATGTCGTGGTGTTGGATCGGGAATATTACGAATCTGTTTTTGTTTTCCTGTAAAATTGGTTCAATTGCACTCATAAGTCCTTTGTTTTTAGATTAAAATTTATTGATACTCGGGACTAACAAATATGAAGAAATTAAAAGGTTATTCCAGGTGAATTGTTTTGTCTTTTTTAACAAAGTTTTCAACATATAAAATAAAAAGTTTACAAAAAAATTGAAATCATCTTTTCTAACAGTCTTATAATAAGAATATTATATACTTTTTAGTGGACTTGGCGAGTAAAAAAGTTTACAAAAAATGAAAACTATAACCAGAATATTTTAAAGATTTAAAATGATTTCCCAAGCCGTGAAAAACTGTCCTCTGTGAAGAAATACTACCACGAATTCACGAATATTTTAAAAATTATTCGTGAATTCGTGGTAAATAAATTATTTTATAAAATCAAACCCACAATATGGCACCAAAACCTCGGGGATTTTTATTCCATCTTCGGTTTGGTAGTTTTCAAGAATGCCAGCCAAAACGCGCGGCAATGCCAAAGCGCTTCCATTCAATGTGTGCGCAAGTTTGTTTTTACCGTCTTTATCTTTAAAGCGAAGTTTCAATCTATTGGCTTGAAAGGTTTCAAAATTTGAAACTGAGGAAATTTCCAGCCAACGGTCCTGCGCGGTTGAAAACACTTCAAAATCATATGTCAATGCCGATGTAAAGCCCAAATCGCCGCCACAAAGACGAAGAATTCGGTATGGTAATTTCAATTCGCGAAGAATTCCTTTTACGTGCTCCACCATTCCGTCCAAAGCGGCGTATGAATTATCGGGATGCTCGATACGAACGATTTCAACTTTATCAAATTGGTGCAAACGGTTGAGGCCGCGAACGTGCGCGCCGTAGCTTCCTGCCTCACGACGGAAACAGGGCGTATAGCCCGTGCAGGTAATTGGTAATTCCGAATGGTTCAGTAAATCGCCGCGGAACATATTTGTTACGGGAACCTCAGCCGTTGGAATTAAGTAAAGGTCGTCTATGCCCACGTGGTACATCTGCCCTTCCTTGTCCGGAAGTTGGCCGGTGCCATAGCCCGAAGCTTCGTTCACCAGATGCGGCACTTGATATTCGGTATAACCGGCTTTTGTGTTTTTATCCAAAAAGTAAGAAATCAATGCCCGTTGCAGACGCGCGCCCTTCCCTTTGTAAACAGGAAAACCTGCGCCCGTAATTTTTACGCCGAGTTCAAAATCAATCAAATCGTATTTTTTGGAAAGTTCCCAATGCGGCAGCGCGCCATCAACAAGTTTTGGAATTTCGCCTTCCTTGAAAACTTCTTCGTTGTCGTTTTCATCAGTTCCGGCAGGCACCAAATCATTCGGAATGTTTGGAAGCGTATAAAGTAATTGCTGCAATTTTTCGGCAGCGGCAAGCATTTGCTCGTTCAGTTGTTTTGAGGACTCCTTTAATTCAACTGTTTTCTCTTTTAGTTCGTTTGCTTTTTGAACTTCGCCACTTTGAAAAAGTTTCCCGATTTCCTTTGAATAGGAATTGCTCTGCGCCAAAACCTCATCCAGCTGCGCTTGCGAAGCGCGGCGTTCTTCATCCACATTTAAAACTTCCTCCAAAACGGAAGCAGCATCTATGCCGCGTTTGGCAAGGGCTTTTATATATTTCTCTTTGTTTTCTCGGATGTCGGTTACTTGTAGCATTTTCCTAAAATATTTTGAAGCGCAAAGTTAGGAAAATCGCCTTATTCTTTTACTGGCTTTTCATTATAATCCTCCGGCGAGGGCAAAATCCATTCACTATGCTTAAAGGGATGCCAAGGCTCGGCGGCCAAATCTACGGTTGGATCGGTAAATGGGTGGTATTTACCGTGATTTACACGAACCTGTGCTTCCATATACACAGCCACATCACGCCCTTTTTTAGCTTCAACTGCTTTTATTTTTTGGGCAAGTTGCCACATAACATCTGGCTTTGTAGCGACGGAGCCTTGTTGCTTGGAACCCAAAAGGTCACTATAATTGTACCGCTCCCTTTCCCCATCAGGCTTGTTTTTTACCCACACCGTAAGACTTCCGCTTTTGGAACGGAGCATCATCCGCCAGCTAAGCCTGTGGCCTTCTTCGGTCCAAAGCACATCGTCCTTAAAGAACCAATGCCGCAGCGGCAAACCTATTTGAAAGGCGAAATAAATCCCAAAAACCGCAAGCAACAGGTTTTTGTACTTCGGCACGATTACCGCATTGCCGGTGTATAATTTTTTCTTCGGAAGAAAACGTTTTTTGAGTATTTCCGGAGAAAAGAAGAAAAGCGCAAAGGCAATGGACATATACGGGAAAATGCCGATTTGGAATACAATGGAATTGAAAAGGTGAAAAAATACAGAAATTGCAAAACCCAATAAACGCGTACGTTTCCACAGCATTAACGGCACGATAAGCAAATCGAAAAAGATGCCTGTATAGGCAATGGCCCAATGCACCCAGTTTTGCTGTAAAAAATCGCCAATAAGCCAGTAATGTTTTTTACCCTCCATCAGCAATGCTGGCATGGAGGCATCGAGCCAATCGGGGTATAGTTTTGCGATGGAGGCGTAGGTATAAACTATCCATACCTGCAAAATCAAAATCAACAGCACCCAGCGGGGCATGGAAGGTGATTTAATTTCAGGATTTAGCTTTGCGTCCACTGAAAACCATCGGTTGGCGGGAAGAAAGGCCATAATCCAGCACAGCAGCATCATTAGGTAATAATGGTTATTGTAGCTGCTTTTCTGCATTAAATATACGCAGGTCCACATTAGCGCATAGGCTATCATGCTGAACCTATACTTAAAACCAAGCATCACAAAAATCCCGAAAATACCCATTATCACGAAGTAATAATACATTCCGGGCCCTTGCAGTTGTTGCAAAAAGTCAAACCCAATAAAGTTGAAAGTGAAAGGCGGCTCTACCAGTGTACGCCGTACCCACCCTGTGGCAATTGCTCCAAAAGCCTCGATGGTAATCAAAAGACCAAAAACGGCCCTAAAAAGGACCAAACCAATATTGTCAATTTGTTTGAAAAGAAATTTATCCACGGTCCTTTAAAAATTGCTTTGCGAAGGTTTCGTCCTTTTCAATTTCTTGTTTTAGAATTTCCACCGAATCAAACGTTTCCTCGTCGCGGATGTATTTTAAAAACTCAATGGTTATTTCCTTTCCGTAAAGGTCTTTGTTGAAATTGAGAAAATGTGTTTCGATGGTTTTTTCGGTTCCGCCAACGGTGGGGTTGGTACCGATACTGGTTATTCCGAAGATTTTTTCGCCTTCAATTGTGGACTGCACAATATAAACGCCGTTTTTGGGAACAAGTTTGTAGTTTTCCTTCAATTTCAAATTTGCCGTAGGGTAATTTATAGTTCGGCCAATGGCTTTTCCCTTAACCACTTCACCCGAAATCATAAAGTTATACCCCAAATAACTATTGGCGGTCTCAATATCGCCTTCGTTCAAGGCTTTGCGGATTTTTGTGGAACTGATGGCCACATCGTCAATTTCCTTTGCTGAAATTTCCTCTACTTCAAAATTATAGGTTTTTCCGAATTCCTTTAAATCCTCGATATCGGCATTGCGATTTCTTCCGAAGCGATGGTCGTAACCGATAATGATTTTTTTCGCCTTTAAACTATTTACCAAAATATCACGCACGTATTCCAAAGCGGTCAATCGTGAAAAAGCGTGGGTAAACGGATGGATAACCAAATGGTCCAGCCCTGTGTTTTCGAGCAGTTCGGTGCGCTCTTCGATGGTGTTTATCAATTTTATATCCACATTTTGTTGAAGCACCATCCGCGGATGTGGGAAAAAAGTCAGCACCACGGAATCCAGATTTTCCTTTTTTGCGGTTTCTACCAAACGCTTCAAAATGGCTTTGTGGCCAATATGCACGCCATCAAAAGTGCCGATTGTGACCACACTTTGGCGGGAATTTTTATATGCGGAAGCTGAGGGATATTTCTTCAAAATTATTTGCCGTTATATGTGTTCATCGTAATATTCATCCCCGCGAGGGCAAAGGATTCAATAATTTTGCAGCTTAACTCCAGCCGCTCGGGCAGTTGTTTTTCTTCTTCGGCTTCCCATTCGCCCAAAACGTAATCTACCTGTCTTCCTTTTGAAAATGCATCGCTTATCCCGAAACGGAAACGGTTGTAATTGGTGGTTTGCAGCGTATTCTGAATATCCTTCAATCCGTTGTGCCCGCCGTCGCTGCCTTTGGTTTTTATGCGAATGGTTCCAAAAGCCAAATTTAAATCGTCCGTAATCACCAGCATATTTTCCAACGGAACTTTTTCTTTTTCAAGCCAGTAATTTACGGCCTTTCCGCTTAAATTCATATACGTGCTCGGCTTCAGAAATATGAGCGTTCTTCCTTTTACTTTATGCGAAGTAACGTCGCCCAATTTTGCCGTTTCCCACGAAAGTGAATTCTTTTCGGCATAAAAATCGACCACTTTAAAACCGATGTTGTGGCGGGTGTTTGCGTATTTTGGGCCAATATTGCCAAGGCCCACAATAAGGAATTTCTTCATTGGATCTGTTTCTTCTGAAATAGTATCGACAGTTTTTGCCGAAAAAAGTTTTTTGAAAAATGAAAACATACTACTGTCAATCTTCGGTAAAAATAAAAAAAGCACCCCGAATTAACGGGATGCTTTTGGGTAATCTTCTTAAAAAGAAATTTATTCCTTTACTGCAGCAACATCATCGGTTTCTGTAGCTGGAACTTCTT
>Ga0209344_10001799_pt1 | contig 26210 bp, 24 predicted proteins | sample Cruoilmetagenom6_FD_187293 | JGI IMG/M metagenome (GOLD analysis project Ga0209344, IMG submission 187293) | Oil polluted marine microbial communities from Coal Oil Point, Santa Barbara, California, USA - Santa Barbara Oil Seep Sample 6 (SPAdes)... | ecosystem: Environmental > Aquatic > Marine... | reverse complement strand
AGTATCATCGTAAGTCAAATAATGATACAGATAATTTTATACTTGAGTAATCAGGTACTGCTGACTTTGGTCAGATTTAAAAACCTATGGTACTTTAGTCTATAGTTGTTCAGTTTTTTAATATGTGTTAATTAAGAACAGTTGTGTTTTGTAATAAAAAAACCCAGGAGAATTAACTGCTGGGTTTATATATGGTAATTTCTATTGATTCATAGTCATTAAAAACTCTTCGTTATTCTTAGTTTGTTTAAAACGTTGCTCAATAAACTCCATAGCTTCTACCGGGTTCATATCTGCAAGGTACTTACGCATAATCCACATACGTTGTAGGGTATTTTCGTCTAATAACATGTCATCTCTACGTGTACTAGAAGAAGTAAGGTCAATTGCAGGGAAAATTCTTCTGTTCGCAATCTTACGATCTAATTGAAGCTCCATGTTACCTGTACCTTTAAATTCTTCAAAGATAACTTCGTCCATTTTAGATCCAGTTTCTGTCAATGCTGTAGCAATAATAGATAATGATCCACCACCTTCAATATTACGGGCAGCACCAAAGAATCTTTTTGGCTTGTGTAATGCATTGGCATCAACACCACCACTCAATACTTTACCAGATGCTGGTTGTACAGTATTATATGCTCTGGCCAAACGTGTTATAGAATCTAAAAGAATTACCACATCATGACCACATTCTACCAAACGCTTCGCTTTTTCTAAAACAATATTGGCTACACGTACATGTTCTGTAGGTTCTTTGTCAAAAGTAGAAGCAACGACCTCTCCACGAACGTTACGTTGCATATCGGTTACCTCTTCCGGTCGTTCATCAATTAATAATATGATTTGATAAACTTCTGGGTGGTTTGCCGCAATACCATTTGCAATATCCTTTAATAGCATGGTTTTACCAGACTTAGGTTGCGATACGATCATACCTCTTTGTCCTTTACCGATTGGGGAGAACAAATCTATGATACGGGTAGATATGGTGCTTTGGCGTTCTGCCAAATTGAATTTTTCTTGTGGGAATAAAGGGGTTAAATGTTCGAATGATACACGGTCACGTACTATCTGCGGATCAATACCGTTAATTTTATTCACCTTAATAAGAGGGAAATACTTTTCACCTTCTTTTGGTGGTCTTACATTACCCAATACTGTATCTCCAGTTTTTAGTCCAAAAAGACGAATCTGTGACTGGGAAACATAAATATCATCAGGAGAGGATAGGTAATTATAATCAGAGGAACGTAAAAATCCGTATCCGTCTTGCATAATATCCAATACACCTTCACTGGCTATAATAGAATCGAACTCATATTCAGGCTCTTTGTACCTATTTTTTAGGTCCTTGTCAAAATTGCTTTTGTCGTGGGGAGTTCTCGGGTTCGGTTTCTTTTTCTGATTGTTATTCTGCTGAGAATTTTTGTTCGACTGATTTGCAGGTTTTGGCCTTGGTCTCGGTCTTTTTTGCTCTATGGGCTCTTCTGTCTCAGTTTCTTGTGTAGCTTCTTTTTTTGCAGGGACAACTTTTGCAGGTACTTGTTTCGCCGGTGTACTAGGCTCTTTGTTGGTGTTTTGAGAAACACGTGGTCTAGGCCTAGGTTTTGGTTTCGGTTTTTCAGCTACTGGCTTGCTGGCTTCTTCTGTAGTTACAGGTGCTATAGCAGCAGCAACTTTAGGATTGGCAGCTTGCAAGTCCAAAATCTGATAGACTAAATCTAGTTTTTTCAAGGTTTTGAATTTTGGAACCTTAAGTCCTTTAGCAATTTCCTGAAGCTCAGGTAGCTTTTTTGATTTTAAATCTGAAATCTCAAACATTAAGTAGTAGAATAAATTATATGTAGTTTGTATTGTAAGAAGTAAATAATTTTATTTGGATAATCTCAAGGAAATGTTTTCCTTACTGGTAGGTGTTATAACTTGATAACGTAGCAATATTACAAATTATTTTGAATAAAATGACTATAATTTTTGAAAAGACCTGTATTTTTGCAAAGTAAAGTGGTAATTGATTTATGATACAAAGAATTCAGAGCCTTTATTTAGTAATTGTTGCAATATTTACGGGTATTCTTCCGTTCTTCTTTAACCTATGGGTAAATGTTGATGGAATCGAGGTATTTGCTAATAACGAGATTCTTATTTCTATTACCTTTTATGCAAGTGCCGTATTGGCTGTTTGGTCTATGTTACAATTTAAAAATAGAAAATCCCAGTTTGTAATTAACAGGCTGAACATGATATTAAACGTTTTTTTATTAGGATTCTTCGTTTATCGATCACTAAATTTATCCGGAGAAACTTTGGTTTCCGAGAAGGGTATTGGGATGCTGATTCCAGTATTTTCTATCGTTTTTTTGGTCCTTGCAAATAGGGCTATTAAAAAAGATGAAGATCTTGTAAAATCTGTTGATCGTTTGCGTTAAGCCTATAATCTTAGTAGTATTAGTGCGTTAAAACCCGGAGTAGTTACCGGGTTTTTTATGTCTTTACTTTTCTGAATGCCCATGTATTACTTTTAATTATTAAATAACATTGCAATTTTCACGCTCAGTGTGATATACTGTTCACCATTTTTTGAATTCTTCGTAATATCACAGTCATACTGTCCTATAACATAAGCAATCTATAAATTAGGATTATGAAAAATGGAAAAACCTATGCTTTAGCATTTTCAAGTATTAATTTTAGAATAGGGGGGGTCAGTAATTAATTTCAAGCGGGCATTGAACTAGGTTATATATTCTTTAATAAGTTGTACGTTATTATTAAATTGAAAATTTAAGAAAGGTTTGTATTCTAAAAACAACGTGCAAGGTGGTTCGTTCTTACTATGCCAAGGAACCACATTTATCAACTATGGTATAACTTTAATGTATAAGGTAACCGACCATTTTAATTTGGTTGCATAATATTTAGATTATACCAGTTTTTTGGTAGATCGTAAAAATGTTTACTACGATGGAATATTTTCTATAGAAGTATCATTTGAATATTAATTAGCTTAATACAGGTTATGTATTAATATTCACGCCCTGTATTTATCTTTTGCCAAGTTCGATTACTTCAAGATCTTTAATGTTCTCACCATCGATCACAAATCGCAACATGGTACGTATTTGGTGAAAACCATGTTTGCCACAGGCTCCAGGGTTCATATGTAAAACTCCTAATTTTTTATCCATCATTACTTTTAGAATGTGGGAATGTCCGCAGATGAATAGTTTTGGCGGATTTTCTTTAATGATATCTCGTGTTCTAATATTGTATTTAGGCGGATAACCACCAATGTGCGTTATCAGAACATCAACACCTTCGCAGAAAAACCTGTTGTTTTCAGGAAATTCTTTTTGTATTATATGATCATCGATATTACCGTGTACGCCTTTTAAAGGCTTTAATTTGGTAATGGCATCGGTAACCTCTAATGATCCTATATCTCCCGCATGCCATACCTCGTCTGCCCATCGGGTATGTTTTAAAATGGCATCATCTATATAAGAATGTGTATCGGAAAAAAGAAGAATTCTTGTCATTATTATTGTGTGATTTTGAGTATGATGGTAATACTGTATAATAGGTAGTAGGCGCAGTTTAATTATTCTTATTTTGTGTTTGTACTAAGAATGTTAAAACGTATCCTTTTTAATACCTTTGTCAGATACAAAGCTAGCACATCCTTTTGAGATTCTTTATTCAATTTTCATACTTTGGGAAAGCATATCACGGTTGGCAAAATCAGCCAAATGCTATTACTGTACAGGAAGTACTTGAAAAGGGTATGTCCAAGCTTTTAAATAATCAGGTTATGCTTGTGGGAGCAGGACGTACGGATACCGGTGTTCATGCAAAAGAGATGTATGCCCATTTTAATGTTGATGATTTTGATGATATTCCCGATTTTGTTTTTAGATTAAATTCCTTTCTGCCAAATGACATAGCGGTCGACCGTATTTTTGAAGTAAATGTAGATGCACATGCCCGTTTTCATGCCGCTTCGCGAACCTACGAATATCATATTGCTAAAAAGAAAGACCCTTTTTCAACTGATCTGGCTTATTTTGTGAAGAAGGATTTAGATGTAGGGCTAATGAATATAGCAGCAAACCTTTTATTAGGTAAGAAAGATTTTGAAGGTTTTTCAAAATCCAATACTGATGTATTTACCAATATTTGCGACCTAAAAAAAGCGCAATGGGTTGCGAAAGATGATCAGCTTATTTTTACTATTTCGGCAAATAGATTTCTTAGAAACATGGTAAGAGCGATTGTGGGTACGCTCATAAATGTTGGATTGGGCAAATACCCGCCCGACTATGTTAATACGATATTAAAAAGTAAGGATAGAACTAAGGCAGGCGTTTCTGTTCCTGCAAAAGGATTATATTTGACCTCTATTGTTTACCCCAATACTATTTTAAAGAATGGATAATTCTGGCAAAGCATTTGACACTCGTCTTTTTAAACGCTTATTGGCCTACACGAAACCGTATAAAATTACATTTTATGGCGTCGCGTTGTCTGCTATATTATTGTCTGGTTTTGCTATTCTAACCCCACTGATCGTTAAAGAAATAATTGATGAAGCTATAAAAGGTAGCAATGACCAAATGTTGTTGAACCTAACGATTGCAATGTTAGTGGTGTTGCTGGGGCAAGTAATATTTCAATTGGCTTTCAATTATTACGCAAATTGGTTAGGTGAATCTGTAATTAAGGATATTCGCATTAACCTATTCAAAAAAATGCTTTCTTTTAAAATGACGTATTTCGATAATTCGTCATTGGGAGTGTTGGTAACCAGAGCCGTTGCAGATATGCAAAGAATTGGTGAGATTTTCAGTCAGGGATTTTTTGTGATTGTTGCCGATTTACTCAAAATGGTTGTTGCCGCAATGGTCATGCTATTTATAAATTGGAAACTTTCATTAATCGTTTTTGCGCTGTTACCTGTTATAATTTATGCAACAAGATGGTTTCAAAAAGCAATGAAAGTTGCATTTACAGAGGTTAGAGCAGAGGTTTCCAATCTAAACTCTTTTGTACAAGAGCGTATTACGGGTATGAAGATCGTTCAGTTATTTACAAGGGAAAAAATTGAGAGCGATAAATTCAGGGACATAAATGAAAAACATAAGAAGGCTTGGTTAAAAACGGTTTGGTATAACTCTATTTTTTTTCCGATTGCCGAAATTGTTTCTTCATTAACTGTAGGTCTAATTGTTTGGTATGGTGGTCTGCAGAATGTAGCCAACATAACCACAGATATTGCAGGTACACTTTTTGCATTTATTATGTTGATCGATCTATTGTTTAGACCTTTACGTCAAATCGCCGATAAATTTAACACCCTGCAAATGGGAATGGTTGCTGCCAATAGGGTTTTTAAAATTTTAGATACAGAAAGCCATATACAGAATGTAGGATCTTTTGAAAAGGAAGAAGTAAAGGGTAATATAACTTTCGATAATGTCCACTTCGGATATTTAGAAGATGAAGAAGTGTTACATGGAATCTCTTTTAACGTGAATGCAGGTGAAACTGTTGCGATTGTAGGAGCTACTGGAGCAGGAAAAAGTACCATTATTAATTTATTGAATAGATTTTACGAAATAAACTCGGGGTCTATAAAAGTGGACGGTGTAGATATTCGAGAGTATAAATTATCATCTCTGCGCTCACATATTGCAGTGGTTTTGCAAGATGTCTTTTTGTTTGCCGATACCATTGCCAATAATATTTCTTTAAAGGATAAGGATATATCTATTGATGATATTGAAACGGCGGCCAAGGCTATCGGCGTAGATGAATTTATATCAAGTCTACCTGGTGGATATCATTATAATGTGAAAGAAAGAGGAGCCATGCTTTCAAGTGGTCAGCGACAGTTGATCGCTTTTCTAAGGGCTTATGTGAGTAACCCAAGTATTTTAATTTTAGATGAGGCCACCTCGTCTGTGGACAGCTATTCTGAACAATTGATACAATTGGCTACGGATAAAATTACCCAAGGCAGAACATCTATTGTTATTGCCCACAGATTGGCTACTATTAAGAAAGCCAATAAAATTATAGTTATGGATGCTGGTAACATTGTTGAAACTGGTACACACAAACAACTGCTTAAAAAAGGCGGTTACTATAGTAATTTATATGAAGCCCAGTTCTTAGCTGAGGAGGTTGCTTAAATTTAAGAAATTAAATCTTGTTTTAACATATTACTTAGTTGAGTAATAGAATCGTATAAGATAAATTCTCCATTTTTAATGTAGGATATCATCCCCGTTTCTTCACTGACCACTAGGCTAAGGGCATCCGTCTTTTCACTAATTCCTACGGCAGCTCGGTGGCGTAATCCAAAACGTAGAGGAATGTTACGCTCATTAGATACCGGTAGAATGACCCGTGTGGCAACAATATAATTTCCAACAATAACAGCGGCGCCATCATGAAGCGTACTGTTTTTGTAAAAAATACTTTCTAGAATAGGTTGGTTTATTTCAATATTCATTCGGTCACCAGTATTTTTTATGAAATCTAAGGAGTTATTACGTTCAATGACTATAATGGCTCCTGTTTTTGTACTGGCCATTTTTTCGCATGCTTTTATGATGGAATCTACATCGGTATCCGTAGAAATACCTTCTTGCTTTAGAAATTTAAAATGTTTTACAAAATTATTTTTATTCGCAAAATTGGTAGAACCGATCATTAAAAGGAATTTTCTGATCTCTTGTTGAAAAACAATGATCAGTGCTATTAATCCCACTTGCATAAAAGCCCCTACCATACTACTAATCATTTGCATGTCTAGCAATTCGGTAAGTTTCCAAAATGCCCAAACAATTACAATTCCGATAAAAATGTTGATGGCAACCGACCCTCTTACTAATTTATAAATGTAGTATAGCAGAACGGCAACAAAAATGATGTCTAGAACATCTGTAATCTTAAAGTCAATAAAGTTTAAAAAATCCAATCAGTACTGTTTTGGTAAAATTAAGAAAATAGATGACAAGAAATTAATATAAACTTAGACATTTAATTGTTCATATAGTTTAATGCATTCCACAGCTTCTTTAACATCGTGCACCCGTAAAATTTTAGCTCCCTTTTGTAAGCAGACCATGTGTAAGGCTGTAGTGCCGTTCAATGCTTCTTCTGCGGTAGTGCCTAATGTTTTATAGATCATAGATTTTCTACTGATGCCTGTCAACAGAGGGTGTTCAATAAGATTCATTAACTCCAGTTGTTTTAGAAGCTCATAGTTCTGTTCTAAGTTTTTGGCAAAACCAAAACCTGGGTCTATAATAATATCCTTAATACCTAGTGCTTTGGTTGCTGCTAATCTTTCCGAAAAAAAATAAAGTACTTCTTTAAAAATATCATCATAATTGGTTTGTTGCTGCATATTTTGTGGTGTACCGCGCATATGCATCATAATATAAGGTACGTTTAGTCTGGCTACGGTGCTTAGCATTTTATCATCCTGTAATCCTGCAGAAATATCATTTATGATGGCAGCACCATGTTCAATACACTCTTTTGCAACAGCGCTTCTGAAGGTGTCTATCGATAAATTGACTTCTGAAAAGTTTTTTAGGATTAAATCTACAATGGGTAAAATCCGTTTTAACTCGGTCGCTTCTTCAACTTCTAAAGCTCCCGGTCTTGTACTGTAGGCGCCTATATCAATAAACGTGGCTTCTTCACTAAGCATTTTTTCTACCTGATGCAATATACTTGTTTCGTTCTTGTATTTTCCACCATCAAAAAACGAATCGGGAGTGACATTTAAAATGCCCATAACTTTAGGCTGATCGAGCGATATAAGTTTACCGTTGCAATTGATGTTCATGGTCAATAATTAGCGGGAATTTAAAGCATTTCCCAAGTTTAAACCATCTATCTTGATGGTTACAATTTTTTAAGCGAAATTTACACAAATTAGATAGAATTACATGCTAGATACGGCAAAGGAATACGATGAGGTAATTCAGGTTTGTTTGAATCTGTACCAGAAAAAAATGTCAGATTACGGTAGTGCTTGGCGAATTTTAAGATTGCCATCGCTTACCGATCAAATATTCATAAAAGCGCAACGCATACGTAGTCTTCAAGAAAATGATATACGTAAGGTCGATGAAGGTGAACGTTCAGAGTTTATTGGTATTATCAATTATTCCGTTATGGCATTAATTCAGCTGGAATTGGGCATTGCCGATCAACCAGATTTATCTACTGAAAAAGCTGTGGAACTGTACTCAAAACACATAAAGATCACCAAAGAACTTATGCTCAACAAGAATCACGATTATGGTGAAGCTTGGCGTGATATGCGCGTGAGTTCTCTTACCGATCTTATTTTGCAAAAACTACTCCGCGTAAAACAAATTGAGGATAATAAGGGTAAAACATTGGTGAGTGAAGGCATAAATGCCAATTATCAAGATATGATCAATTATGCGGTCTTTGCATTGATACATTTAGGTTCAGAATCAGAAAAATAAATTTTAGAATGAAGTATTTAGTTGGTGTCGTTAGAATTTTTGTTGGAATACTTTTTATTATCAGCGGATTTATAAAACTGAACGATCCCGTTGGTTTTTCGTTTAAGTTAGAAGAATATTTTAGTCAGGGTGTTTTAGATCTTCCTTTTTTAACTCCGTTTGCATTGGCAATTTCTATTCTTGTAGTTATTGTTGAGGTTATGGCAGGTGTTATGCTAATTCTAGGTTACAAACGTAAACTTACGGTATGGACATTACTGGCAATGATAGTTTTCTTCACTTTCTTGACATTTTATTCTGCATATTTCAATAAGGTTACCGATTGTGGTTGCTTTGGTGATGCTATAAAACTGACTCCGTGGGAATCGTTTACAAAAGATATTGTTTTACTCTTTTTGATACTAATTATTTATGTAGGGCGAAAATATATTACTCCGTTAGTAAATTCAAAAGTTTTGAAGACAGTTTTAGTGACGTCATTTATTGCTAGTATCGGTTATGTGTATTATGTATTAAACCATTTGCCTGTCATTGATTTTAGACCTTATGAAATTGGTAAGAATATAGAGGAAGGTATGAGCACGCCAGCTGATGCACCTAAAGCTATTTTCGAATATAAATGGAAATTTAATGTAAACGGTAATGAAGAAATTCATGTTACTAGAGGGGATTATCCTACGGTAGACGGAGAATTTATTGATGTAGAAACAGAAGAGATTCAAGCAGGGTACGAGCCACCTGTTCACGATTTTACCATAGAGCAAGAGGGAGAAGATTTTGCCTCTTCACTATTACAAGAACCTAAGTTGGTTATGGTGATTGCTTATGATTTAAGAAAATCGAACTTAGAAAAATTTAAAGAAGTAAAGGCCGTAACCGATAAGGCATTGCAGGCTGGTTATACAGTAATAGGTATGTCAGCATCTGGTCCAGATCAAACTGATACCTTAAAGAATGAAAATAATCTAGGATTTGATTTTTACTTCACGGATGAAACTACATTGAAGACCATTGTGCGATCTAATCCTGGGGTATTGGTTTTAGAGCAAGGAACAATAAAGCAAAAAGTACATTACAACGACTTAGAAAATTTAATTTTCGATTAAGATTTTAAACTGAAATATTATAATTAGAAATAAAATAAGATGAGAGCAAAGATAGTAGCAGGTAACTGGAAGATGAACAAGAATTTGGCTGAAACCGAAACACTTTTGGCAGAGTTGTCTGCAAAATTGCCGGATACTAATGCAGAGGTTATGGTAGCACCAACTTACGTGAATTTAGCAAGTGCGGTTCGTGCTTTGGACAATTCTAAAATTGAGGTAATTGCACAGAATATGCATTATGCGGAAAGCGGTGCTTTTACAGGTGAAATTTCTGCTGATATGTTATTGAATATTGGTGTTGATACAGCTATTATAGGGCACTCAGAAAGAAGAGCTTATTTTGCTGAAGATGATGCTATTTTATCAAAAAAGGTGATAACAGCTTTGCAAAAAGGTATTCGCGTAATGTTCTGCTTTGGTGAAGAACTAGAAGATCGTAAATCTGGAAATCATTTTAAATTGGTAGAAAGCCAATTGAAGAATGTACTTTTTAATCTTGAGCCATCGGCTTGGTCTAATATTGTTTTGGCTTACGAGCCGGTTTGGGCAATAGGTACCGGTGAAACAGCTTCACCTGAACAAGCACAGGAAATGCATGCGTTTATTCGTAAAACAATTTCTGATGCCTTTGATGCTACTATAGCCAATAATGTAACCATTCTTTATGGGGGTAGTGTTAAACCGGGCAATGCAGAAGAGATTTTCTCTAAGCCAGATGTTGATGGTGGTTTAATTGGTGGGGCATCTTTGGTTGCAGATGACTTTATTGCAATCATTAAAGCTATATGAGTTCAGTATTAATGAGCGATACAGTATATATTGAATACCGTTTTACGGTAAAACCTAAAGAGCCGGCTTCAGACATTCTTATTGCAGAATTGGGTGAAGCCGGTTTTGAAAGTTTTGTGGAAGAAGGGGATGATGTTTTGGCGTACATTCAGAAATCTGATTGGTCATCCGCTATTTTAGATGATATCTATATTCTACAAAATTCCAATTTTGAGATTATTCATGAATATAAAGAAATAGCTCAGGAAAATTGGAATGCTACATGGGAGCAAAACTTTCAACCGATTATCGTTGATGATGTGTGCATGATCAGAGCTCCTTTCCATGAACAAATAAAGGTGGAATACGATATTGTTATAGAGCCTAAAATGAGTTTTGGAACAGGGCATCATGAAACTACACATATGATGCTGCAACACATCTTACAATTAGATGTAAAAGATAAGACAGTATTGGATATGGGTAGTGGTACTGGAGTTTTGGCTATTTTGACAGGAATGCGAGGAGCAACTTCCATAGATGCTATCGATATTGATAATTGGTGTTTTTTAAATGCAAAAGAAAACGTTGCTCGTAACAACATGGACTTTATTTCAGTTTACGAAGGTGATGTGGCACTGCTAGAAAATAAGAAGTACGACTTGATTATTGCAAACATTAATAGGAACATTTTATGGGCAGATTTACCTAGCTATGCGAAATCTTTAAATAAAGGCGGAGTTTTATTGCTTAGTGGTTTTTATACCGAAGATTTGGAGATGATTACTCAAAAATGCACCGAATTTGAGTTAAAGTTTGAAAAAAACCTCGAACGAAATAATTGGGTTGCAGCAAAATATGTAAATTAGTTTGTATTAATTGAGATTCATATGAGCACAAAAGAAGAAATTTACGAAGAACTACTTCTCGAGGAAGAGACGGTTCAGCAAAATGAAATCGTTCTTTTTAATGATGAGGTGAATACATTTGATCATGTAATAAATACATTGATTTCCGTATGCGAACACTCGCCCGAGCAGGCAGAACAATGCTCTTTAATAGTGCACTACAAAGGTAAGTGTACGGTGAAAACGGGAGAATATGAAGACCTTAAACCACAATGTTCTAAATTGTTACAAGCTGGGTTAAGCGCTGAAATTAACTAAGGTAAGCTCCCTTTTTTATAAGAACATGATATATGTAAACATAAAAAGACCCCTTATTCATACAAGGGGTCTTTTTATTGATTAATCTAAAAAATAAATAAAATATATGATAGATCGATATTATACCAAAGGTACACCGTTCAATCTCTTTTCAATCTTCTTCTTTTTCTCGGTTAATCTTTTCATTACGTCCATTAAATTAGAATCTTTAGTTTCTTTATAAACTTCGTTGATGCTTAAGATAAGTGCTTTTGCCTCTCTTGATGCTTCTACTCGGTCACTAGTGGACATATTGCTCATTTTTCGACTTTCAAATTCCTGAGCTTTTTCAAGTAACTCCATGTGATGCTTTTTTTTCAAAGTTAACATAATATTCAAATTACGCAATTCTTTGTCGATTGTATATAGTTATGAGGCTATTAGATAATAGTATTTATGAACAATTTAACGAAATAGGAACGTTTAAGGCTTTTTTATAAGTTGAAATTATATTTTGATTAGGAGAAAGGTTATTTACTCTAATCTTAAATCACCTTTCAATTTTAAGAAAATATGAATGATTTAATGCTTTGATTAAATAAATTTGGAATCAAATAAAAGGGACTGTCAAGAAAACCTATCATTATTTTAAAATGAATTCATTTGTTGAATCTTTAAAAAAAGATATATTTGTGTAATCGATTGCACAAGTATAAATAGAATATTGATTTTCTACAATTGTAGAATCATGCTATTATAAAACTTGGTAATAAAATATAGATTTCAACCGGCTATTTTGTTAGGATTTCTTTTTAAAAACGAAGCCGTATCATTCAAACCTACAGTAATGAGTATGTCAATAGCAGCTAGTAAAACATTTATAAAAGACGATTTTTTATTGGAGAATAAATTCTCCCAAAGATTATTTCATGATTATGCATGGCAAATGCCGATTATAGATTATCACTGTCATCTATCTCCAAATGACATAGCGAATAATCGCCAATTTGAGAACTTAACCAAAATATGGTTAGACGGCGATCACTACAAATGGCGTGCTATGCGAACTTTTGGTATTGAAGAAAAGTATATCACAGGTGAAGCCTCAGGTAAAGAGAAATTTGCAAAGTGGGCTAAAACAGTGCCCTATACTTTAAGAAATCCTCTTTATCATTGGACACATTTAGAATTGAAACGCTATTTTGACATTGATTTACTATTAAATGCAGATACGGCTAATGAGATTTATGATGAGGCCACTGCAAAGTTGCAAATGCCAAATTATAGCTGTCATAACCTTATAAAGAGAATGAAAGTAGAGGTCATTTGTACTACAGAAGACCCTATAGATAGTCTAGATTATCATGTTAAAATAAAGAACAGTGATTTTAACGTAAAAGTATCTACCGCTTTTAGACCAGACAAGGCTATTATAATTTCAAATGAAACCTACCTAAATTATTTAGAAAAACTATCTGAAGTAAGTAATGTATCCATTGACTCATACAAATCTTTATGCGATGCTCTGAGCGTCCGTTTAGATTATTTCGAGGCAAATGGGTGTACGCTGTCAGATCATGGTTTAAACTATGTTCCATTTAGGGATTATTCCGATGCAGAGATAGAAGGTATTTTTCAAAAGAGAAGCGCCAAAAAGAAATTGACTTTAGAGGAGGATGAGAAATTTCAGACTTCCATTTTATTATTTTTATGTGAACAGTATCATGCCCGTGGGTGGATTCAACAATTTCATCTAGGTGCAATACGTAACAATAATGCAAGAATGACTAGAATGTTAGGTCCTGACACAGGTTGGGATTCCATCGGTGATTATTCTCAAGCGGAAACACTTTCAAAATTTTTGAATAGGTTGGATTCTAAAGATAAACTTACTAAAACTATTTTATACAACCTTAACCCGGCGGATAATGAAGTATTGGCTACCATGATCGGTAACTATAATGACGGTAAGGTAAAAGGTAAAATGCAGTATGGGTCAGGCTGGTGGTTTATGGATCAAAAAGACGGAATGATCAGGCAGCTCAATGCGCTATCCAATATGGGGTTAATTAGTTGTTTTATTGGGATGTTGACAGATTCTAGAAGTTTTCTTTCTTACCCTAGACATGAATATTTTAGAAGGATTGTGTGTAATCTTTTTGGTCAAGAAATGCAAAAGGGAGAACTACCTCAAGATTTTGATTTGGTAGGCAAGATCATACAAGATATCAGTTACAATAATGCCAAGGAATATTTCAAGTTTTAATCAATAATGTTTCCGTTTAAACTAATACTATGAAAAGTGTAAAAATGCTATCGTTACTTATTTTGGTCATCACCTTTTTAGGTTGTGAAATACAGAATGAAATGAAGACTTTACGATTAGGGCATGGTTTAGATGTTAGCCATTCTGTACATAAGGCAATGGTTAAAATGGGTGAAGATCTGTTAGAGCGTTCTGGAGGCAAACTCAAACTAGAAATATACCCTAGTCAACAATTGGGGACCGAGAGAGAGTGTTTAGAGCTTTTACAAATTGGTAGTTTAGATATGACTAAAGTGTCTGTGGGAGTATTGGAGAATTTTGCGCCAAAAATGAAAGTACTTGGTCTACCTTTTCTTTTTAGAGATCGTCAACATTCGTTCAATGTGCTTGATGGACCTATTGGCGAACAATTGTTAAACGAAGGTGAGCAGTATTGGTTAAAAGGATTAGGGTATTATGATGCCGGTAGTAGAAGCTTCTACACGATGAACAAACCAATTGAAAAGCCAGAAGATTTAGTCGGAGAAAAAATACGGGTTATGGAAAGTATAACTGCCGTGAACATGGTCAAAGCATTAGGAGGTTCCCCAACACCTATTTCTTGGGGGGAGCTGTATACATCTTTACAGCAAGGTGTTGTAGATGGTGCAGAGAACAATCCACCAAGTTTTTATCTATCCAGACATTATGAAGTGTGTAAATATTACTCTTTAGATGAGCATACCGTTCTACCAGATGTACTATTGATTGGTACTTATATTTGGAATAAATTAAATGAGCAAGAGCAAAAATGGTTGAGTGCCTCGGTAAAAGAATCGGTGAAGTATCAGCGTATTTTATGGGCTGAAGCAGAAGAGAAAGCGTTACTTGAAGTTCAAAAAGCAGGTGTTGAAGTCATTAGACCAGATAAATCACTTTTTGCGGAAAAGGTAAAAGATATTTATGAAGGTTATAAGGATGATACAGAAATATATCCACTAATCAAACAAATTCAAGAAACCAACTAATCTACTATGCGAAACAAAATAGATGCAGTTTTAGGCAAGACATTGGTGCTTATTATGTCCGTTATGGTTATTAACGTACTATGGCAAGTTTTTACAAGATATGTGACAGGTAATCCAAGTTCCTTTACAGATGAGCTTGCACGCTACCTTATGATTTGGATAGGGGTTCTTGGTGCGGCATACGTTTCTGGTCGCAATCTTCATGTTGCTATTGATATTTTACCTCTTAGACAAAACTTAAAAGCACAGAAAGAACTGAAGATAATTGTTATTATATTAATTATTCTGTTCGTTTTGTTCGCTTTCGTTATCGGTGGTTCGCGGTTGGTATACATCTCTTATGTACTCGGGCAACAATCACCGGCATTGCAAGTACCCTTGGCACTTGTGTACATAATTATTCCCATTAGCGGTTTGCTGATTATATATTATAAAATTTCTGATCTAAAAAAAATCAAATCATGATGGAGCATTTACCAATTCTTATTTTAGTAATAAGTTTTATATGCTTACTATCAATTGGTACTCCTGTGGCTTGGAGCATAGCCATTTCGTCTTTGTTGACAATGTTGGTTAGCATACCCGCAATACCTGCATTTACTACGGTATCTCAGCGTATGGCGACAGGGTTGGACAGTTTTGCACTCTTGGCTATTCCTTTTTTTGTGCTATCAGGGGAACTCATGAATAAGGGCGGTATTGCCCATAGACTTATAGCATTTGCCAAAACCTTAGTAGGGTCTTTTCCTGGCGGATTAGCTTTGATTAACGTAATAGCGGCAATGTTAATGGGGGCTATTGCTGGATCGGCAATGGCATCTGCATCTGCAATGGGTAGTATACTAGGCCCTGAAATGGAAAAAGAAGGATATTCTAAAGAATTCGGAGCTGCTGTAAATATCACTTCTGCAACAACAGGATTAATAATCCCTCCTAGTAATGTACTGATCGTATATTCATTGGCAAGTGGCGGAGCATCTATTGCGGCATTGTTCTTGGCAGGATACGTTCCTGGAATTATGACCGGATTGTTTTTAATGATCGTAGCGGCTTTCTGGGCAAAAAAGAAAAAATATAAAGTCGGTAAACGAAGTAGTTTAAAGCAAGTTGGTAAAACTTTTATAGATGCTTTACCTAGCCTATTTATGCTCGTGGTGGTAATTGGCGGTATAGTGACAGGAATTTTTACCGCTACCGAAGCCTCTGCAATTGCAGTGCTCTATAGTTTAGTTTTAGGATTTATATATAAAGAAATTACCTTGCCCAGGTTACCACAGATTTTGTTAGACTCTTCTGCTACGACAGCTATAGTGATGTTGTTGATAGGTTCGTCTATGTGTATGTCGTGGGCTTTGTCTTATGAGAACATTCCACAAGACATAAGTTCTGGACTATTGAGTTTAAGCGATAACAAAATTGTCATTCTTTTGATTATCAACTTGTTATTGCTGTTTGTGGGGATTTTTATGGATATGACACCTGCAGTGCTAATCTTTACACCTATTTTTTTACCCGTAGTAACCAAATTAGGTCTTGACCCTGTTCACTTTGGTGTTATTATGGTATTAAATCTTTGTATCGGTTTATGTACTCCACCCGTTGGTTCTGTTTTATTCGTTGGGGTAGGTGTGGCTAAAACAACCATAGAGAAAGTATTTAAACCGTTGTTGCCCTTATTCATAGCAATGATTATTGCATTGTTCTTGGTAACTTATATTCCACAATTGAGCTTGTGGCTGCCTGGTTTGTTCGATTTGTAATTTTAGTTATATTATTGAGATTTAACACGAAAGCAGTAAGGTAAATTGCTTCGGATGTTGTCTCAGAATTTTAAAGAAATTTTTGACAATTACCACAAGGGTTTTTTCTTTAGTGGTTGATAATTTTTAAATCATGCAAAACTTAAATAGAAAAAATACAGCAATTTCTTCTACATTGCCTATTAAGGTGGTCCAGTTCGGAGAAGGTAATTTTTTACGGGCCTTTATTGAATACGCTATTCAAACATTAAATAAAGAAATTGGTTTTGATGCAGGTATAGCGGTAGTACAGCCTATTGATAAAGGTATGGTTTCTATACTAAATGATCAAGATGGGTTATATACTTTATTTACTAAAGGAATAGAAAATGGTAAGGAGGTAGAGAAAAAAGAGTTGATTACAAACATAGTTGCAGGTATTGACCCTTATTTGAATTTTGATGAATATTTGAATTTAGCTAAACAACCTGAATTAGGTTTTGTAATATCGAACACCACTGAAGCCGGTATTACATATGTTGCTTCAGATCGTATCGATATGTCTCCTCCAAGTTCTTTCCCAGCTAAATTAACAAGGTTGTTATTTGAAAGATTCTCTTATTTTAATGGAGCGAAAAACAAAGGTCTAACGATTATACCGTGCGAACTTATCAATCACAACGCAGACACTTTAAAGCAAATAATACTTCAATATATTTCACTTTGGAAGTTGTCTAAAGAATTTAAAAATTGGATTTTAAATTCGTGTTCTTTTCACAATACATTGGTAGATAGAATTGTGCCGGGATATCCAAAAGATCAAATATTCATATATAACAAGCAATTGGAATATCAAGATAATTTAATTGTTTGCGCAGAAACATTCTTTTTATGGGTTATTGAAGGTGATGCATCTTTAAAGGAAAAATTACCTTTCCATAAAACAAAATTAGACGTTAAAATTGTAAATGATATGCAGCCTTTTCGAACAAGAAAGGTGAGAATCCTAAATGGAGCACATACGGCTATGGTTCCTTTTTCATTATTGTTCGGTAATGAAACTGTGAAAGAAACCGTAGAGCAATCTTTTACGGGCGAGTTTGTTAGGTCTCTTGTATACGAAGAAATCATTCCAACCCTAGACATGGAAAAAGAGGAATTGGTAACATTTACCGATGCAGTTTTTGACCGATTTCTAAATCCTTTTATTAAACATAAACTCGAGAGTATAGCATTAAATTCAATTTCTAAATTTAAGGTAAGGGTGTTACCAAGTTTATTGAATTATACAGATCGAAAAGGAAGATTACCTACTAAAATGGTTTTTGTTTTCGCTTGTTTAATTCGTTTTTATAAAGGGGATTATAACGATAGAACAATGCCTATTAATGATGATAAGAATATTGTTTTAGAAATGTCTGTTATTTGGCAATCAACTGATTTCGTTGATATAGCAAAAAAAGTATTAGGTAAGACTGAATATTGGGGTCAGAATTTAAATCTGGTGAAGGGTTTGACCAGTGCAATTGCTACGTCTTTAGAATTGATTGAAGATTATGGTATAGAAAAAGGTTTTTCAAAATTAAGCTCGAAATAAGCACAGAGGTATGCAGAAAAAATTAATTAAAGTTCAAGCAGAGGATAATGTAGCTATTGCATTGGTAGATTTGGAACAAGGGGAACGTGTAGATTTTCAAGGAGAAGAAATCATCATTATATCTAATACAAAGGCAAAACATAAAATAGCATATGTTGATTTTGCTATAGATGACCCGATTTACATGTATGGTGTATTGGTAGGTAAGGCTGTTTTTTTTATAAAAAAAGGGGATTTGTTGACGACCGAAAATGTAAAACACCAAAGTAGTAAGGTAGAGGGAAAAACAAAAAGTATATCATGGAATGCCCCAGATATTACAAACTGGAGAGATAGAATTTTTATGGGATATCATCGAGCTGACGGGCAAGTAGGCACACAAAATGTGTGGTTGTTTTTTCCATTGGTTTTTTGTGAGAATAGAAATATTGAAGTACTTAAAGATGTTTTTGAAAAAGAACTTTCAATGGGTAAAGATCGTAAACAAAGACAGTTGTTACGTAACTTAATCAATGGAAACGATACTGGTTTTAAAGAGGAAATTCAGCAACCAGAAGAACAGACTTTTGATAATGTAGATGTTAAGTTCATTACACACCAGGGTGGTTGTGGGGGGATACGGCAGGACTCACGGATTTTGGCGAAATTGTTGGCGGGCTATGTAAAAAATCCTAATGTTGCGGGAGCAACGGTATTAAGCTTAGGATGTCAAAATTTGCAAATAGATTTGTTCAAGGATGCATTGAACGCTCTAGATTCTAATTTGGATAAGACTGTTCTTATTTATGAACAACAGCAAATGGGTACTGTTGATGAAATGTTGAATACTATAATTAAAGACTCATTTGAAGGTATTAAAAAGGCTAATGAGATTGAACGAAAACCTGCCTCTATTATAAAATTAAAGTTAGGTTTGGAATGTGGTGGATCTGATGGTTTTTCAGGAATATCGGCAAACCCAGCATTAGGTTATGCTTCGGATATTCTGGCTACGGTTGGTGGTTCGCCAATTCTATCTGAATTTCCAGAACTATGTGGCGTGGAACAAGAATTAGTCAACAGGTGTGTCAATAATTCTGATGCTGAAAGGTTTATTAGTTTAATGCAAACTTATGAGGAATCTGCAGAGGCTTCAGGTTCCGGTTTTGATATGAATCCGTCTCCTGGGAATATTAAAGACGGATTGATTACCGACGCAATGAAATCTGCAGGCGCAGCTAAGAAGGGTGGTACTTCACCTATTGAAGCTATTTTAGATTATGGAGAATACGTCACCAAACCGGGATTAAATTTACTTTGTACACCAGGTAATGATGTAGAAAGTACAACAGGTATGGTAGGCTCTGGTGCCAATATTGTTGTTTTTACAACCGGGTTAGGCACACCTACAGGAAACCCTATTGCACCCGTATTGAAAGTTTCTTCAAACACTATACTTGCAGAGCGTATGCCAGATATTATTGATATAGATACTGGTGCTGTTATTAGAGGAGAAAAAACAATACAGGAAATGGGCGAGGAAATTTTGGAATATGTAATTCAAGTAGCTAGTGGAAAAATAGAAGCTAAAGCAGATATATTAGATCAAGATGATTTTATTCCATGGAAAAGAGGAGTGTCATTATAAAAATACAGAATAAACAATTTAATCTTCTTTTGCTTTATTTGATGATTTTCTGACAATAAGATTTGCAGGTAGAACGACATCGTTCGGTACATTGACCGACGAGTCATTTTCAATCTGTTCTAAAAAAACTTTTGCTGCCATTTTACCCATTTCTACAGGTGACTGGTCTACAGAACTAATCGATGGTTCTAAAAACTGGGTGAAGGGCTCATTACTAAATCCTACAACACTTAAATCTTCAGGTATTCGAATAGATTGGCTTTGTAAATATTTAACGGCTCCCAATAATCCATTATCGGTAGAGGAGAAAATTGCATCAGGTGGTATCGGTAAATTCATAAGCTTTTCAGCAGCAATTTTTCCCGCTTCCATATTATTTTTTAAAGAAATTACGTAATCGCTTTGATAGGGAATACCATGTTTAGACAATGCATCTTTATAACCTTCAAATCGGTTTTTATAAAGCTCAATATTTTGATTTACATTAAAATGGGCAATTTTTTCACAACCTTTTTTAATTAAATGTTCTGTTGCATCGAAACCACCTTGGTAATCATCAATGGTTATCGTACTGATGCCATTAAATTTCAATACCCTATCAAAAAAGACAAAAAGTGTGGATTTTTTTAATTCATGACTTAATTCATGCCTACACTTATTGGTGAATGATGTAGATAATAAAATGCCATCTACCTGTGCATTAATTAAATTTTGAATAATTTTCTTTTCTCGATTCTTATCTTCATAAGTTTGAGAAATGATTACATGAAATCCTTTTGGGTAAAGTTCGTCCTCAATTCCGCGAATGACTGATGCAAAGAAATTTTTATTGATAAAGGGTACCACTACCCCTACGTTTTTACTTTTACCGCTCTTTAATGCCAGAGCTAACCTGTTTTGCTTGTAGTTTAACTTTGTAGCAGTTGCATGTACAAGGGCACGAGTTTTTTTGCTTATTTTGGGGTTATTGTTTAAAGCTCTAGAAACCGTAGCAGCTGTGATTTTTAGTTCCTTAGCAATATCATAAATGGTAGCTTTCTTGCTCATATAAAAATGTAAGGTTAAAGACTTACCCGTTTTTGTAGAAATCTAAGTTAAACAATCTTCTTCAAAAGACGGATTGACCATATTAATGCAGAGCATTTGCCAAGAGTATGATCTTGATAAAGTATAATGTAGCTCTATTGATCCAGGCGTTAACAGCCCATATCATAAAAACGAATAGAGCACATCTGCAGAGCGATACGGTATGATGAAATTAATACCATTTAAGGTAATAGATATGTCAGATGATATTGATAGTGTATCAAGCTGGTTAGCTTCCGATGAAGCTGAATATTTAGCTGACGCTACCTTCTTTTTTGATGGTAATATGGCTTGTTAAGTAGGGTTTTACAGCTAATGGTTAAAATAAAAAGCCACCCAATTTGGGTGGCTTTACATAACTTAAATCAAGATGAATTACTTCATCATTGGCTTGTAGTCAAATTTTTGTCCGCCAACGGAAGCATCTGCCATTAAACCTGCTTTTGGTAAAGCAAAAACAGCAACACCGTCTCTATATTTTGCATTTACAGCAACACCAGATTTTAAAGCAACCGCTGAAGCTTCAGCAGAAAATTCAAAATCTCCATCTTTAAACTCGGCTAAATCTTCCGGGGTTTCAAAGAAGATTACTTCGGTTATTGCTTGTCCTCCCGCTTGAATACCTATACTTAATTTTTTCAGATCTGCCATACCTACCATAGTTCCATTCTCATATACCACACCATTACCTGATGCACCGCCTATGATAAACCCACCTTTGCCCACATTGGGAAATATTACGTAACCTGCAGAATTGTTGAAGAATTGATCAAGACCTATCTCCATAGTCATTAATTTTTCTTTCGCTTGGTCTGAGTCTCTTATGATTTTTTTGTCTTTGTCACTTTGTGCATTTACACCAACAGCTAAAAATAAAAACGCAGCGAATGTTATTGATTTTAAAATTTTCATTTGTTCTGATTTTATATATTAATAATAATTAATTCTTTAAATCAAAGATAGAATTAAGTCAGGGTATGGTTTGCCCTTATAACTATGAATTTTGATTCAAAAGAATGTTAAATATTTGTAAATCAGTTAATTATAAGTTAAAAATTGAATTTCAATGATTAGAGAAGGTGCTAAGTGATTAAAATAAAGGGTTTTATAAGGAGAATTTATTTCTTAAAGATTTATTAATAGTTTAATTTTATATATCAAAAATATTTAAATGAACAGAGTGATAGCAAACTAAGAGAATTTTTTGATTCGAAAATGATAGCAAACTTTCTGATAGCTTTCACTATAATTTTTACAGATGTCTACTACTGCAAATATTCTGAAGAAATTGAAGAAGAAGTGAGTAATGTTGTAGCGTTTTTATTGAAAGATGTGAATAATAGTTCGGCAGAGCATGAGATTGCTCGTAAATAATAGAAATTTATGACCATAGCTATATGTTGCCATTTCTTCGTAATTTGCAGCTTTTTATTTATACTACTACCAGTTTCCTATTTCTTCTTCCCCACAATGACATTGGCCGCCAGTGCGGTCACAATCATTAATATTCCCAATAGGCTCCAAATTGAATAAATATCTCCAAACCAAAAAATTCCTACTGAAATTGTGAAAATGACCTCAATATATTTCAGAGGAGCTACTAAATTAGTTTTCGCTATTTGAAAGGCCTTCGTCATAAATACTTGTCCGAAGAATCCGAATATTCCTAAGCTCAGTAATAAGAGCCAATCCATCCCTACAGGAGTGATCCAATTAGCAATACTCAATAATCCGCCAATAACCGTACCGGTAAACATAAAGTAGTTTACGATAACTATTGGGTGATCGGTGTTACCAATTTTTCTAATAAGTACATAAACCAATCCACTAAATACAGAAGCTGCCAATACCAACAATAACCCTGTAACATTGATATTTTCATCAAAACCTTTCAAAACTAATACCCCTCCAAAAGCGAAGAGAAATAAAAACCATTGTATAGGTTTTAATCGCTCTTTAAGTAAAAAAACAGCAAAGATTGCAGCATAAATTGGTGCTAAGTATCTTAGTGATACTGCCGTTCCTACTGGTAGGTATTGCAAAGACATAAAAAATAGGCTCATTGCGGTTAATCCGGCAAGAGCCCTAAAGATCATGAACTTTCTGTTGTTGCCCAGAATAGGTATTCCTTTAAGAAGTATAAAAGCGATACCTAAAATTAGAGATCCAATTGTTCTAAAGAATACGATTTCAAAAGTGGGGTAGTGGTTAAGATATTTTACGAACGAATTCATCAAACTAAATGATAACGTACTAATAATCATAAATAAAATAGCCATCTTCATTTGCCGAAATTATCAATGCAAAGTTACTGGTGACAAATAGAAAAGCACTGTTCAATAGTTAAAAATTGGTTTTATTACTAAAGTTTTATCATACTGTCAATTTTACGTGTAAATATGTTATTGTTCAATGAGATAAGTGAAGAATAAGCTCAGAATCGAAAATAAATCACCTCAATTTTTATCGTTTTGAATTATTTGAAATGATTTCTATTTTATATTAGTCTGGTGTCTATGAATTTTGATGATAATACACTACGTATTTGTTATAATAGTGAAAACAGTAGACCTCATTTTTTAGAAATCTCTTAACTTGGCATAACTTAATAGATAGATTGGGATAATGCTTTTCGATAAAAAAATAATCTCTAATACTATTTAAAAACAGATAAAAATGAATGAATTATTGTCTTTGAAAGATAAAAATTATGCCCTTTCTGGCGGAACAGGAACCTTAGGTAGTTCTATTGCTCAATATTTAGTTGAAAACGGAGCTAAAGTTTTGTTATTAGGTAGGTCTGAAGATAAATTGAAAAATAAGCAGAATGAATTGAATGCTCTGGTATCCGACAGTACTTTTATTTTTAAGGTAGATGTAATTGACGAGGGAGAACTAACCGATTTAAAGAATAAAATCAAAGAGGATTTTAAGCATTTGGACGGACTGGTAAACCTCGCAGGCGGTAATATACCTGGGGCCACTTTAAAACCAGACCAAACCGTTAGGGATATTGCCATGGACGATACTAGAAAAGTAGTTGATATCAATTTATTCGGTACTGTTATACCAACAGTAGTTTTGAGCGAATTAATGGTGGAACAGGGCTATGGTTCTATTGTGAATATTTCATCAATGGCTGCAAAGCAAACGATATCTAGAGTTCTTGGGTATTCTATGGCAAAAAGTGCGGTTGATATTTTTACCAAATGGATGGCAAATGAACTGGCATCAAAACATGGTGATAAAATTAGGGTGAACGCCGTTGCACCAGGTTTTTTTATCGGGAATCAGAATAGACGTTTATTAACTAATGAAGATGGTTCTTTTACCGAAAGGGGAAATAGTATCATAAAGAATACCCCAATGGGTCGTTTTGGAGATGCGTCTGAATTGAATGGTATGGTTCACTATCTTCTTAGTGATGCATCTAGTTTTGTTACGGGTAGTATTTTCGATGTTGATGGCGGTTTCACATCTTTTTCAGGTGTTTAATTTTAGTAAATATTTTGATTGCGAAAAATAGTTAATATCGCTCTGTTTTAACTGTTTTTTGTAATCGATTACCTAACTTTAAATCGAATTATTATTAGTTGAATATTGCCGTTATTTTAGGGTGAAAATTTTCTATTCAAACTATAAAGTTCCCTATTACATAACTAAATTTCATGCGCTTTACTTTTTTATCCGTACTTATTATAAGCTGCTTATTATTTTCTTGTAAGACCGAATATGACGAAACAGAAGTTTCATTGATTCCATATGCTATAGAAGAAGATTTTAGCTTAGAAGTTTTAGCGGCAGAACCGTTATTAAAGGCTCCGGTCGCTATAGATTTTGATGCTGAAGGTAGAATTTGGGTTGCGCAAATGCCTGGTTATATGAATGATTTACAAGGTTCTGGTGAAGATGAATCAACCGGAAGCATTGTAATTCTTGAAGATTTGGATGAAGATGGTGTTGCAGACCATTCTAAAGTTTTTATCGATAGTTTGGTAATGCCAAGGGCATTAGCTCATTTGTATGGCGGATTATTATATGCTGAACCTCCTTATTTATGGTTTGTAGATATTGAGGATGATAAACCGGTGAACAAGGTTATGGTAGATTCTATTTATGCAGTGGATGGTAACCCTGAGCATCAACCTAACGGATTAGAATTAAATATTGATAATTGGATTTATAATGCAAAGTCTAATTTTAGGTATAGAAGAATTGACGGAGTATGGAAAAAAGAACCTACGACTTTTAGAGGACAGTGGGGAATCACCCATGATAATTTTGGCAGACTATATTACAATGATAATTCTAGAATTTTATTGGGAGATTATGTATTGCCAAATACCTTAATTGAAAACGAATATTTTACACCTAAAGCTAGTGTAGATAAACTGCTTACAAACGATCAGAGGGTGTATCCTGTTTTTGCAGGGTCTGTGAATAGAGGGTATGCGAAGGGAGTTTTAAATGAAGATGATATTTTGGTCAATGCAACTGCAGCTTGTAGCCCTTTAATTTATAGAGGTGGTGAGTTTACCCAATATTACGATGAAAATGTTTTTGTATGTATTCCTGAAGGAAATTTAATAAAGCGTACACTTTTAACTTTTACTGGAGATTCTACCAAAGCCAAACAAGCCTGGCAAGGGAAAGAATTTATAACTTCTAAAGACGAAGGTTTTAGACCAGTAAGCCTTAAAAATGGACCTGAAGGTAGTATGTATATAGTAGATATGCACAGAGGTATGATAGGCCATCATGCGTATATGAGCCCGTATTTAAGAGATATTGCAAAAGCTAAAGAATTGGATACTATCGAAAATTTTGGTAGAATATTGAAAGTTTGGCATAGAGATGCCAAAGTTGCCACAATGCCGAATTTTAATGCTTTGAAAGGCAGTCAGCTTGTGTCGTTGTTGTCAAGTGAAAACGGATGGATTCGTGATCGAGCCCAACATTTTTTGATTTACAAAAAGTTTACAGACGTTATTGACGAGGTAAAAGAATTAGCATTGAACTCCGAAAAGCCTCTGACTCAAATACATGCTTTATATGTGTTGGAAGGTTGGAATGCACTGTCATTCGATTTTCTTGCAAATGTTATGGAAAAGAGTGGAAGCGAAGTTGGCTCTCATACATTGGTGCTTTCTAAAGAATTTGCATCGGATAAAAATATAGAACAAGCATATAGTATTTTTAAGAAGGTTATAAATCGAAATGATGTAGGTCTGGATATTTACTTGGGTAGTATACTCGGAAATTGGATACAGCTAGATGAAACTCGGTTTACCCCCTTGATGACGCAAATTGTAAAGCGTAGAAAGAATAATTCTACAATTAATGATGCAGTCAT
>Ga0209344_10001798_pt1 | contig 26218 bp, 27 predicted proteins | sample Cruoilmetagenom6_FD_187293 | JGI IMG/M metagenome (GOLD analysis project Ga0209344, IMG submission 187293) | Oil polluted marine microbial communities from Coal Oil Point, Santa Barbara, California, USA - Santa Barbara Oil Seep Sample 6 (SPAdes)... | ecosystem: Environmental > Aquatic > Marine... | reverse complement strand
AGCGCTTGTTGATCGCCTGGTGCCCTTCGTTTGGGGAATCGACGAAAACGATGTACTGACAAGACTGGTCGTATCTCGCGCCCTGGTGTTCGCCTGCCGCGACCGCGTGAACTACTGGCACACGCTTCAAGAGCTTGCCGGAGTTCAGAACTTCTACGTTGAAGAAGCGATCGACCGGATCATCGAAGAACAGCAGGCCGCGCTCGAAGCCGAGCGCGCACAACTCAAGAAAGAACACGAAGACGAACTCGAGAGCGTTCGCTCCGAAGCTGCCGGCGACGCCATGGGACAGCTCGTCGACGTCCTGATGGGCGCCGACCTCTCTGGCATGGTCGCCGATAGTGGTCAGCTCGCCACGATGCCAGCATCAGTGCCGGCAACCACGGAAGAGACGTCCGCGGAAGCCGTGGCTGACGCAGAGCCCGAGGCAGAGGAAGAAGCCGAGGACGAGCTTAGCTTTGACGAGCCCTGGCTCGATACGGCCATGTGTACGACCTGCGACGACTGCATGGGAGTGAACAAGATGATGTTCGCTTACAACGGCGACAAGCAGGCGATTATTACGGACGTGAATGCGGGAACGTTTGCGGATCTCGTCGAGGCAGCTGAGATCTGCCCGGCCAAGTGCATCCACCCCGGCAAGCCTCTGAACCAGAATGAGCCAGGCCTCGAAGACCTTATAGCTCGTGCCGCACCGTTCAACTGATGAATAGTGTACTCGTAGCGCCAGCCATCATGGTTGGGATCGGACTGTTCTTCGGGACGATCCTCGCTATCGCGCAACGATTCCTGAAGGTGGACGAAGACCCGCGCATCGAGGTCACCAACGAGCTGCTTCCCGGAACCAACTGCGGCGCATGCGGACAACCGGGTTGCTTGCCGTTCGCGGAAAAACTAGTCGTCGGCGAAGTGGATCCCAGCCAGTGCACGGTCAGTACCAGCGAGAACATCGAGCAAATTGCCGAGTTTCTCCAGGTCGACGCCGGCGACCAGGAGAAACTGGTATCGCGATTGAAATGCAGTGGGGGCGGCTTGCAAGCGCACCAGATTGCCGAATATCGCGGCTTTGAAGGCTGTCGCGCCGCGGCCATGGTGTCGGGGGGCGGCAAAGGCTGTTCCTGGGGTTGCCTTGGCCTTGGCGATTGCGAAGTCGCCTGCACGTTTGACGCCATACACATGAACGCAAACGGTCTCCCACAGGTGGATACCGAGAAGTGCCGCGCCTGCCCGGATTGCATCGCGGCCTGCCCAAGGGACTTGTTCGAACTGGCGCCGATCAGCCAGAACCTGTTCGTACAATGCAACATTCCGCTCGCCGGCGAGGCGGCGACACAGCTCTGTTCGGTTGCGTGCGACGCCTGCGGGAAGTGTGTCGCGGACGCGGCACCCGGACTGATACACATGGAAAACAACCTGCCGGTTATTGATTACTCGGCGGGTGGTCCCGCGGCCCCTGAAGCTGTCTTTCGCTGTGCTACACGTTCAATCGTCTGGCTCGAAAAAGAACAGTTCCAGGATCAGGAATCCAGACAAGCGGGGACAGGCTGATGCCGGGTATGCGTGAGGTCGCAATTAACTGGTACCGGAAAGCGTTCGGTGCTCCAAAAGGATCGGATATCCGGGAAGAAGGCCTGGCGACCGTGCTCGATGGCAATAGTGCCGTAGCGCTGTCCGAAGCCGGCATTGCCAGTCACGCGGTGCTGGGCAGTTCGCAGCCATCGGGTGATGCCGACAATGTCTGGCTCGGTGAACTCGAGCGAGGCGGTACAAACCTCTTTGGCGAAGCTCTGGCGTCGCAGACGACCGAGGGGCCTCGCGGCATCGTGGCCGCGGCAACGGGTCTTGCACTGGCTGGCCGCCGTGCGACCGCATTCATTTCAGGCACCGATATCGCCGCCACACAGGATCTGTTGATCTCTGCGGCAGGCAAGCATGCGCCGCTGGTCCTGCATCTGGGTACCCGCGCCGTCGCCGCACATGGCGCGACGCTTGGCAGCGGTCACGAAAGCGTTCACCTGAGTGCAGACTCCGGCTTCTTCATGCTCTTCGCGGCGAATGTTCAGGAAGCTGTCGACCTTACATACATTGCCCGGCGAGTCGCTGAAGAATCGCTGGTCCCTGGCATTGTCATCATGGACGGAGAACAGACGGCACTCGCTGCACAGGATGTTCGACTGTTGTCGCCCGCACAGGTTAATGGCGTCCTGGGCCCGTCCCGCGAGAAGATTGAATCACCGACACCGGCCCAAAAGCTCGTGTTCGGCGAGACCCGTTGCCGCGTACCCGCGTGGCATGATCTCGATGAACCGGTGCTCACCGGGGCGCTGTTCGACAATGACAGCTTTGCGCTCGGAGCATTGGCTCGCGGACCGTTCTTCGATGCGTTTGTCGCAGAATCACTGTCCGCATCCTTTGAGAAATTCGGGCGCAAGACCGGCAGGCATTATGACTCCATCTCGAGCTACCGGCTGGACGACGCGAAGACCGTACTGCTGGCCCAGGGATCTGCCATCGAGACGGCCTGTGCGGCCGCCGACCAGCTTCGGCAACAGCACAAGGTCAAGGTTGGCGTACTCGGCATGCGTGCACTACGGCCCTTCCCTGGCGAGCAGATCGCCGCGGCGTTGTCAGGATGCGACCAGGTATTTGTCCTCGAGCGCATGGATGCACCACTCGCTGGCGAGCCACCGCTCACTCGCGAGATTCGCGCCTGCCTCGACCGGCATGACAACAAGCACGCCCCGGCTTGCTCATCCGTTGTTTACGGCGTCGGCGGATTGCCGCTGCGCTTGAACGACCTCCTCGCACTGGGGACCCGGACCGCCGCGACCGCAAGGACGCCCTTGTTCCTCGGGATTGCATTCGACGACCCGTCCGGGGACCAGCCCAAACGCGAAGCGATGCTCGATGCGTTGCGTCGCGCGTACCCCGATGCGTCGGAGCTGGGCATACGGGCCTTGCATGACGTCGCTGCGCCAGCGCAGAAAAACGCGCTGACGATCGCTATTCACCGAATCGCCGGTCGTCATGGTGACGGACTTGCGGTGACCGCCGGAGCCCTGCTCCACAGTCTGAATGAAGGTCGCGTGCGTTGCCGACCGGATGTCGCCTGGGACCGATGGTCCGACGGACGCGTCGACTGGCTCACCTGCGGAGACGATTCACTACTCGATCCTGGCGATGCACTGTTTGCCGATGTCACGCTGGACGTGACGCGTGGTGAAGTGCTTGTCCGCAAGTCCGAAAGACGATTCCACATTCCGCTGGCAAACGATGACGACGATATCGGCGAGTTGCTGCTCGGCGGTCTGTTTGGCGCGTTGCTCAATGCCGGAATTATCGAGCACAGGTCCCGACGCGTGATTGCCGCACGCAAGAGCCTGATTGCTGACACCGATGCGAATCACCGCGATGACTTGATGACTGCATTCCAGTCAGGGCTCGAGCAGGTTGTCGCAAACGGTGCAGACGCCGCAGACGCCGTACAGTCACGCTGGGAGGGCGAGGCACCAGCGGCCGTGCGTCATCTCGGCCGTGATGATGAAAGTTTTGCCAGCCTGCCGCGGTTCTGGGATCAGACTGGCGTACTTTACCGCGACGGCCAGAACGATCGCCTGACGGCGGACCCGTTTCTAGCGACCGGCACCATGCCGCCATTGAGCTCAACCTTTAATGACACGAGCACGTCACGCCAGACGATGCCGGCCTTTGATCCGGCACTGTGCACCGGCTGTGGCAAGTGCTGGACACATTGCCCGGACAGCGCTATCGGCGTGGTTGCAGCCACGCCAGCTGCACTGATCGATGCAGGAATTTCTCGCACCGGCGCAGATGCCGTGCGCCAGGTGGCCTCGAAGCTCGCACCACGAATTATCTCCAGCAACAAGAAGGCAGAAGAAACAGCGCCGACATTCGGTCAGATGCTGGGCGACGCCTATGCATGGTTGCAAGACAAAATGCCACTGCCCGATGAACGCAAGAAAGCCATTCAGGACGGCATCGAGCGCATCAGCGCTGACCTGGGCGCATTGCCGGTTGCTGTCACACAGCCGTTCTTCCATGACGCGGAAGCGAAAAAGAAAGACAGTGCCGAGCTGCTGTCGCTCGTCATCAACCCGGAAGCTTGCAAGGCCTGTGGTATTTGCGTGAGTAGCTGTGAGGCCGGCGCACTGTGCAGCAGCGAACAGGATGCGGATTCACTGGACCAGGCCCGCCAGCTTTGGACCACATGGACCGGCACCCCCGACACCGCGTCAGCGACGCTGGAACGCGCCGCTGAGAATCCTGACATCGGCACAATGGCATCGATCCTGTTGTCGCGCTATTGCCAGTTCGCGCTCGCAGGCGGCGACGCCGCTGAAGCAGGCTCCGGTGAAAAAACCGCGGTCCGCCTGGCCCTCTCCGCGACCGAGTTCCACCAGCAACCACTTGCGCAACGATTTGCGCAGACGTTGCACGAAACTGGCGAGGAAGTCTCGGCGCTGATCAATGAAACACTGTCCAGCACACTTGCCGCGGAAGACCTCGACGCTATCACCGAAAAACTACAGCGAACGACGACTCCACGCGTCAACCTGCGGGACCTTGCCGAAGGTGCCGCTGATGCATCGGGCGACCATTCGATTGATACCGACTACCTGTTGAGATTGATCGAGCTCTCGAATCGGACTACGGAGGCTCATCATCGGCTCGTTGCAGGTGAGCACGGCCTCGGCCGGGCACGCTATGGACTGGCCGTTGCGGGCGGCAGTGCGGCTGAATGGGCTGGCGCCTTCCCGCATAACCCGTTCCAGGCACCTGTCATCATCGACATGAGCGGCGACGCGGCGCAACTCTCCGCGGGCCTGATTGAAGGACATCTCGACGAGACGACGGAACTCGTACGCCTGCTGCGGCTCGCGCGACTTGAGATAGACCAACCCGACGGTGCCGCCTGGAAGCGCGAAGAACTCGCGAGCCTCCGATGGCAGGACCTGGGTCGTGAAGAGCTGGAGATCTGCCCACCGCTCGTTCTGTTGGGCAGCGATGAGATGCTCGCCGGGCGTGGCCTCAGCCAGTTGATCTGGTTGCTGAACTCCGGCCTGCCGGTGAAGGTGCTGGTACTCAGTGACCTGGACTTCGGACTCAGCGAGGGAAGCACGAATAATCCACGGGGAAGCCTGGGCCTGCTGGCACTTGCTCAGCGCAGTGCTTTTGTTGCCCAGACATCGATTGGCAATCCGGACCACCTCGGTGACAGCATGCTCCGGGCACTCGCGTTTGACGGCCCTGCCCTTATCCAGGCCTATGCCCCAAGCCCAACGCGACACGGTTACGCCAGCAAGCAAACCGTTTTGCAAGCTCAACTTGCCGTGGAATCCCGAGTGCTGCCGCTGTTCCGCTACGACCCTGCGCAAGAAGGTGTCTTCGGCTCGCGTATCACGCTTGAAGGCAACCCGGCATGCGGTGATTCGCTGGCCGCAGTTGACGACAGCGAGTACATCCTGACGCCGGCGGACTGGGCGCGGGGACAGGAACGCTTCGACTCGCAATTCGAGCCACTGGAAGAGGACGCCCCGGCACCGGTGGCACTACACGAATGGCTGCAACTGGATGCGAAAAGTCGCGGTGCCAAGACCCCGTTTATCGCCACAGGCGACAGCGAAGACGAGCATCGCTACTCACTGACACAGGCACTGGCGAATGTGACTGTGCAATGCCTTGCCAACTGGCAGACCCTGCAGGAACTCGCCGGCGTCGTCACGCCGTTTACCGCGCAAGTGGAGCAGAGCATTCGTGCCGAGGTCGCCGCCGAGCACCAGGCCGAACTTGATGCGCTGAAGCAAGCGAACGATGCGCAGATCCGGGAGATACAGGAAAAGACGCAAGCTGAGATCGCCAGTAAGATCCGCAGCAGGCTCCTGCAACTGGCATCGCAGAAGCGGGGCTGACGCGATGAAAGCCATCCGTCGACTGCGCCGCAACTTCGAGCACGGGGTCCATCCTGCTCACCACAAGGGACAGACCGAGAACCTGCCGATCCAGCGGGTCCCGTTCGGCACGGAATACCTAATGCCGCTCGGGCAGCATATCGGCGTACCGGCGCAAGCCGTTGTCGTCGCCGGGGAAAGAGTGCAACGCGGCCAGCTGATCGCGAAGCCGGGAGGGTTCGTCTCGACAGGCCTGCACAGCCCGGTCACCGGTACGGTCCGCGACATCGGCGATTTTCGCGGTGTCGACGGCCGCTTTGCACCAGCGATCAAGATTGAAGCCGACCCGTTTGCAACACAGAAGGTCGACGCCAACGCTGCGCTGGACTGGGAAGCCATGTCGCTGGAGGAGTTCATCGAAGCCGTCCAGATGGCGGGCATCGTTGGTATGGGCGGCGCCGCATTTCCGGCGCATGTGAAGCTGTCGGTGCCTGATGGCGTCAGGATCCGCCATTTGCTGATAAACGGCGCCGAATGCGAACCCTACCTGACTACTGATCACCGGCTCATGATCGAGCGACCTGAAGCACTGCTGGAAGGCGCCGAGATCATGCGGCAAAAACTGGGCGCAGAAGATACGTTCATCGGCGTGGAGATGAACAAACCCGACGCGATCGAGATCCTGAACCAGCACATCAAGCCGGGCGATCCAGTGCACGTCGTGCCCCTGAAGGTCAAATACCCCCAGGGCGCCGAGAAGATGATGATCAAGAGCGTCTTCGACAAAGAAGTACCGCCGGGACAGCTACCGCGCGACGTCGAAGTGAACGTGAATAATGTCGGCACGATCGTTGCGATTGCGGACTATTTCCTGCGTGGCATGCCGCTGATCGAACGCGTTGTCACCGTCGCAGGCCCGGGTGTCACCTACCCCGCCAACCTGATTGTTCCGCTTGGAACGCCAGTGCGTGATGTCGTCAAGTTCTGCGGCGGTCTCAAGCCGGGGAGCCGAGAGATCATCATGGGCGGTCCGATGATGGGACGGCCGATTGCGAGCCTGGACGTACCGATTCTGAAGGGATGCTCCGGCGTTCTCGTGTTCACGGGTGAGCAGACGGCAAGACAAAAAGAGTACCCATGTATTAGTTGCGGCCGATGCCTTGAGGCCTGCCCGTATTTCCTCAATCCATCCCGCCTCGCTCGCCTCTCCAAGTCGCGCATGTTCGACGAGATGAAGGACTATCATGTTTTCGATTGCGTCGAGTGTGGCTGTTGCACGTTCGCATGCCCGTCTCATATTCCTATCGTGCAGTTGATCCGTACCGCGAAGGACGACCTTGCGAACCGTAAGGAGCCCGACGCGTGAAGAATCGAGACCCGGATCTCCTGCTGTTCCACGCGCCGTTGCTGCGCCAGGGCATGACGACACCGAAAGCGATGCGGGACGTACTTTACGCCCTGCTTCCTGCGACTCTCGCGTCGCTGTGGTTTTTCGGGCTAAGCGCCGCCCTCGTGCTCGGCGCATGTATAGCCGGCGCGGTTCTCGCAGAATGGGTATTCGCAGACCGCGCAGAACGTGGCGAGTCCCTGCGGGATGCCAGCGGCATTCTCACCGGCCTGTTACTCGGCCTTACCCTGCCACCCGGCTTGCCGCTGTGGATGGCGTTCCTCGGCGGTGTCGTCGCGATCAGCCTCGGCAAGGTCATCTGGGGTGGTCTGGGACACAACCTGTTTAACCCGGCGCTGCTCGGTCGTGCTTTTCTGCTCGCGACGTTCCCCATCGCGATGACCACATGGGTGCCCTTGACCGGCGATGGCGGCTTCTTCGACATCTACCCGAGCAACCTGGCGCTGCCTTTCATGCAGGCTTCAGTCGACGGCATGACCTCAGCGACGCCTCTCGGAATGATGAAGTTTGAGCAAGAGGTCACGCCGCTTGTAAACCTGGCGTTTGGCAACACCGCCGGATCACTCGGTGAGACCAGTGGCCTTCTGCTGCTGCTCGGCGGAGTCTATCTTTTCCTCAGGCGAGATCTGGACTGGCGTATCCCGGTAAGTATCTTGCTGAGCGTGGCCATTTTCTCGCTGGTCCTGACATTTTTCGACGCTGCGCGCTTCCCGACGCCACAATTTTCGATCTTCTCAGGTGGACTCCTGCTGGGGGCGCTCTATATGGCGACCGACCCGGTGACGTCCCCGGTTACACCGAAAGGCGCATGGATTTTCGGCATCGGCGTGGGTGTTCTCGTCGTCCTGATCCGGGTATTCGGCGGCCTGCCCGAGGGCGTGATGTACGCGATCCTGTTGATGAACGCGGCGACGCCGCTCATTGATCGTTACACACAACCGAGGGTGTTCGGCCGCGGAGGCGAATCCAAATGACTACGGACTCACGCAAAGAAGCCACGAGTCCGAGCTCCCTTCGCCTGGTGCTGACATTGGCGATTGCAGGCCTGGTTTCCGGCATTGCGATCATCGGCATTTACGAGTCGACTTTGCCCACGATAACGGCGAACAAGGCCCGCGAGTTGCGCGAGGCCGTGTTCAAGGTGCTGCCGGGCGTCACCCAGATGCAGCCTTTGGTTCACAGGGATAGCGAACTGGTTGTCGTAGACCAGCCAGACAAGGATGAACCGGTTATCTATGGCGGCTACGACGATCAAGGCGACTTCTTGGGTTACGCGATGCCCGCGGCCGGCCCAGGCTTCCAGGACACGATTGCTATCCTGTATGGCTACGAGCCCGACGAAAAGATCGTCGTCGGCATGGAAGTCCTCGAGAGCCGCGAAACACCCGGACTCGGGGACAAGATATATAAGGATATGGATTTCGTTGGCGGCTTCAGCGCGTTATCCGTCGAGCCGGAAATCGTGGCCGTCAAGAAGGGCACCAAGAGCCTGCCCAACGAGATTGATGCAATCACAGGCGCGACTATCTCGGCAAAGGCCGTGGTCCGGATTATCAACGAGGCCCATGCCCGGTGGGTCGGGCAGCTGCCGGCACCCGGATCGGAGCCGCCTTTCGTTTTGACCGAAGCAGCCGGTGACGAGGCAGGACAATGAAAAAGAACGAGTCCTACGACGAATTCATCAAGGGGATCTGGCGCGACAACCCGGTGTTCGTACAAGTGCTGGGTATGTGCCCGATGCTTGCCGTCACCAACTCCGCCGTCAACGCCGTCGCGATGGGTATGGCAAGCCTGTTTGTCCTCGTCGGATCCAGCTTCCTGGTGTCGACATTCCGCCACCTGATCCCGAAGCAGGTGCGGATCTCCTGCTTCATCATCATCATCGCCACCTTTGTGACGATCGCTGACTACACACTGCTCGCGCTCGTACCCAAGGTGCACAAGGAACTCGGCGCGTTCATTCCTCTGATCGTTGCAAACTGCCTGATCCTGGGACGACAGGAGGCGTTCGCGTCGCGCTATCCCACTCGCCTCGCCGTAATGGACGCGCTCGGCATGGCCAGTGGTTTCATGCTGGCACTGTTTTCACTCGGGGCCGTGCGGGAAATCCTCGGTGACGGCGCACTGTTCGGGGTGAAGCTCTTCGGTGAGAACTTTGAACCGTGGGTGATCATGATCCTGCCGCCCGGTGGCTTTCTTACGCTCGGCGTCATCCTGTTGTTCTTCAACTGGTTCAAGTACAAGAAAGACGAGTTCCTGGAAGATGTCGCCGCCGCCGAGCGAGGTAGCGACTGATGGAAAATCTTCTCTGGGTCTTCGTCAGCGCAGTACTCGTCAACAACTTCGTGCTGACATATTTCCTCGGGCTTTGTCCTTTCCTCGGGGTATCGAATTCACTTGAGACCTCGTTCCGCCTGGGCCTTGCTACTACGTTCGTGATGCTGGTGACAGCCGTATGCGCCTGGGTTCTTAACACGTATGTGTTAATACACGCCCCGTATCTGAGGCTGATCTGTTTCATCGTGGTGATCGCCAGCACCGTGCAGTTCATTGAGATGCTGATCAAGAAGCTGAGCCCTGCGCTGTTTCGCGCGATGGGGATCTTCCTGCCATTGATCACCACAAACTGCGCGATCCTTGGCCTCGCCATTTTCGCAACCAACCGTGGCTACGGCTTCTGGGAAGGTATCGTGTATGCACTCGGTGCCGGCATTGGCTTCACGCTCGCAATGGTGCTACTTGCCGGCCTGCGCGAGGAGTCCGAGCTATCCGACATTCCCAAACTGATCCAGGGCACTGCAATGAACCTGATAATCGCCGGTATACTGTCGATGGCGTTCATGGGTTTCGCCGGGCTGTTCAGCACAACCTGAAGGTTGTAAACGGATCGCAATGACCAATCTTCTTTCACTCCTCGCAATAATTGCACTATGTGCATTCTGGGCGGTCTTCCAGTTATGGCTGGAAAAGCACGACCCGGACGCAAGAACCAGGTCACAAAAATGCGGAGGCTGCAGTCGAAAGGACGACTGTAGCGGCGCTGACTCGCGCGCCCGCTAGTCACCACGACATCCCTGCCAACGGGAATTGACGGCCGCCCACAAGCTCGGTAACACTGTGGCATGCCGCAATGCAAGAATTGCCAATCCGGGTTTCAAGGCACCTACTGTCCCACGTGCGGTCAGCGGGATATCGACCTTGAGCGACCCATCTGGCAACTGGTTGGTGACGTCCTCAAGGAGTCCCTTGAAGTCGATGGGCGAGCGGCCCTGTCTGTAAAAACCCTTTTTCGCCACCCGGGTAAGCTGACTTACGAGTATCTTGCCGGTCGGCGCCAATCTTATACGCCGCCGCTAAGACTCTACCTCGCGTTCAGCATTTTGTTCTTCGTTCTTGTCGCATGGCTCGCACGAACTGGCAGCCTTCTGGAACCAGGACAGGATCCGGGCTTTGACGCCGCCGTCCAGGCACGTTTTCTGTCGGACGATTTGCCGCGCCTGATGTTCCTGTTGCTGCCGGTCTTCGCGCTGCTTCTAAAAACCGTGTATCCCGGGCGACTGTATTTCGATCACCTGATATTTTCGTTACATCTGCACAGTGCAACCTACGTAATACTCATTGCGATGCTCCCGCTCGAAAGGCTGGCCAATCAGCATATTGTCTGGATGATTTTGCAGGTAGTAGTACTGGTGTACTTCATCGTGCACCTCGTCACGGCTATGCGCCGCGTCTATCGAACGGGCTTGCTCGGGGTCGCAATACGATCTACGGCAGTGTTGATTGCCTACATGATGATCGTGTCGATTGTGATCGAGAACACCAGCAGTTTCATGATAATTGCGGATTAGAATAGTCGGGGATGGTCGCAGCGTGCCTTGCGGAGGGATTGTCGCTTCGCGACCGGGCATGCGGCTTCGCCGCTGCGCCCGTCGAACAACGGCTCTCATCTCCATCCCTCTGCCACCAGTACAAAAAAGGGGCCCGCAAGGGGCCCCGTTTTTGTACTGGCGGAGAGAGAGGGATTCGAACCCTCGGTACGGTATCACCGTACACTCGCTTTCCAGGCGAGCACCTTAAACCACTCAGCCATCTCTCCGAATTTCGTTTGATTACCTACGATAACGACGGGGGCATATCCGGGCACTTTCCCGGGGGCGGTTCCGCCGCGTCAGGATCCGCCTTGGGAATCGGCATTTCCGCGAACTCATCCAGCTGATCAAGTCCTTCCGGCGAAACGACGCGCTTGCCTCGTTCCTCATTCTGGTAACGCATTCCGTCGTCGCAGTCGACCACGATCGCATCGTCGCCACCGCACGCAAACATCGACGCGCTTAAAATCAGTACAGCTACTAGCTGACCCTTGGTCATGCATTTTCCTCCAGATCGACGCCCGCCAGGCGCATCGCCGATCGCATATCGTTATGGTACTGCTCTGAATACGGCGTCAGTGGCAGCCTGACATGAGACTCCATGAGTCCCATCTCACTCACCGCCCACTTGACCGGAATCGGGTTGGACTCGACAAACAACGCCTTGTTCAATGGCTGCAGGCTATCGTCCAGCGCCTTTGCGTCCTCAGCCTGCCCTTCGCTGGCCAGTCTGCACAACCTCGCCACCTGTGCCGGTACCACATTGCCACTGACCGTCACAACGCCATGTCCTCCCTGTTGTATGAACGGGCACAACGTAAAGTCATCACCGCTGTACAGCATGAAGTCATCATCGACCAATTCCCGAATCTGGCGCAATCGCTCCAGGTCCCCGGTCGCTTCCTTCACACCGAAAATATTGTCGTGATTCGCGAGACGTCCTACTGTTTCTGGCCCCATGTCTGTAACGGTACGCCCTGGCACGTTATACATCAGCAGCGGCTTGTCGATCCCGTCGGCGATCGCCGCGTAATGCAGGAAGATACCTTCCTGGGTAGGCTTGTTGTAGTACGGCACAACAGCCATGTACCCCGCCAGTCGAGGATCCGCCACTGCCTTCGACAGCTCGATTGACTGGTAAGTCGAGTTGGAACCGGTGCCTGCGATGATCGGAATACGCCCGTCGGCAATCTCAACCGCACGCCCGACAAGCTCAATGTGCTCGGACCGCTTCAAGGTCGGCGACTCCCCCGACGTCCCGGCAATGACGAGACCGCTTGAACCCTGTTCGACATGAAAATCGACCAAGCGCTTGAGACTTGCGTAATCGACCCGATTATTGCCGTCAAATGGCGTAACGAGGGCGACCAGGCTACCGTAAAACAACAGACTTTCCTCGCCACAAATGAGGCGGCGATGTTACTGTTCATATGCGGTGCTGGCAAGGATTGTCGACGTGCGCTAACCGCAAGATGCAGCGGCATGAAATGACGCCTCGGCAACCTCGCGCACAAACCAAGGAAATTTCTAGATAAATGTCACAACTTATTGTTATTACGGCAGTTGGTACAGACCGGACGGGTGTCGTCCAGAAACTCACCAAAGCCATCCTGTCCTGCGGCGGGAACATTGAAGAAAGCCGCATGACCACGCTCGGCTCCGAATTTGCGATGTTATTGCTGGTTTCCGGTAACTGGAACCTGCGTAGCGGCCTCGACCGTGAACTTGAGAAGCTTTGCGAGCCAGGTGACCTTCAGATCTCGGTCAAGGAAACTGACACCAAGCCGGTGGCAGCGGACCGCATGCCCTACCTTGTGGACGTGCTCGCACTGGACCACCAGGGAATCGTCTTCAACCTCGCCGACTTCTTCGCGACACGAGATATTGAGATAGCCGATGTCGCCACACACAGCTATGCTGCAGCCCACACCGGGGCACCCATGTTCTCGGTACAGATGTCTGTCAACGTACCCTCGTCCGTGCACGTTGCACAACTACGTGACGAGTTTCACGACCTGTGTGAGAACCTGAATCTCGATGCCGTATTTGACGCGGCCAAACCCTGAGCTTCGCCCTCAGCGAAGACCCGGAGAACTGAATTGAGCGCACCCCGCATGAACCGAGTCGTACGCGACTTCACGGCAGACGCCACCGGCGACCAGGAAATCCGCCTTAAGGATCTGCGTGGCAAGAATGTCGTTGTCTACTTTTACCCGAAAGACAGCACCCCCGGGTGCACGACCGAAGGCAGAGACTTCAGCGCTTTGCACGGAAAGTTCAAGCGCGTGAATACCGTCATTTTCGGGGTTTCACGCGATAGCATCGCCTCGCACGAGAAATTCAAGGCCAAGCAGGGCTTTGTCTTTGACCTGCTATCCGACCCCGACGAGACACTGTGCGGGCAGTTTGACGTTGTTCACGAGAAGACACTGTACGGCCGCAAATTCATGGGCGTTGTGCGCAGCACGTTCCTGATTGATACGGACGGCAAGCTCCGCCAGGAATGGCGCAAGGTCAAGGTCGCCGGCCACGCCGAGGAGGTCCTCGAGGCGGTCAAGGCCCTGTAAATTCAGGGAACACCGACCTCTCAGGCCAGTCGGAGAGTGATGTGTGCTTATCGTTGAGTAGCTTATGAATAAGAGTCCCACAAAACGCCTGTCGCTTGTCGCAGCACTCGGAATGCTGGTTTTCGTTGCCGGCGCGGGCGCAGACGATATCAACCTGCCCGATATGGGAAGCCCGGCTGACGCGATATTGAACAATTCCGACGAAGCCCGGCTCGGCCGCATGATCATGCGGGACATCCGCAATAGCGGCAGCGTGGTAGAGGACCCACTTATCACCGAGTACCTCAACGATATTGGCAGTCGTATCGCCGCACAGTCGAACGAGGGCGACCATGAATTCACATTCTTCGCGGTGGATGATGAGCGCATTAACGCCTTCGCCCTGCCTGGCGGTTTTATCGGTGTTCACACCGGATTGCTCGAGTCCAGCCGCAACGAAGATGAACTAGCCGGCGTTATTGCGCATGAAGTAGCCCATGTGACTCAGCGCCACATCGCACGGGCGATCCACGCCAATTCCCGGCAGAGCCTTCTGACCACGGCCATGATGCTGGGCGCAATTATTGTCGCTGCGGCTGGCGGCGACTCGGACGCGGTACAGGGCGCCATGGCAATCGCCCAAGGCACCGCGGCCCAACAGCAGATCAATTTCACACGCACTAACGAATATGAAGCGGACCGTGTCGGCATTGCCGCACTGGCCGATGCCGGTTTCGATCCCTACGGCATGGCCTCGTTCTTCGAAGTCATGTCAAGGCAGCAGCCGTCGAGTCCGGAAATGCGCGCACCCGAGTTCATGCGGACTCACCCGGTAACGACGGCGCGAATTGCGGAAGCGCGTAACCGTGCCCGTGAATACCCACAGATTCGCAGCGACGACTCGATCGGGTACGGCATCTCACGTGTTCGGATTATTGTCGCCCGCTTCGATACACCCGAGGAAGCCGTGGCCTACTTCGAGGCACGGGAATACGAAGCGCAGAACGACGTCGAACGATATGGGCGGGCTGTCGCCTATCAACGCGACGAGGACTACCTGGGAGCACTCGACATTTTTGAGGAGTTGCTCGACAAGGATAAGTCGGTCATCGCGTACCACATTGGCCTGGGCCAGACGCTGGTGGCACTGGACCAGACAAGCGATGCCATCAAGACCTTTGAGCGCGCCCTCGAACTGTTCCCGCGAAACCTCCCGCTCGTGATTGAATACGGGGAACGATTGCTTGAAATGCACCAGCCCAAGAAAGCGCATGCGCTGTTGCTGGATCTGATGAACAATGTGCCACCGACACCCGAGCAGGTGCGCCTGATCGCTCGTGCAGCCAGCCAGGCGGGTGAGGAAGCCGAAGCCTACTACTACCTTTCCGAGTATCGCCTCATGGTTGGTGACCTGACCGGTGGTATCAACTACCTGCAACAGGCACTGCGTCTTCCCGAGCTGCAGGAAATTCAGCGAGCTCGTTTCGAAGCACGTATCGATTTCATCCAGGAATTCATGAGTGAGGAACAACTTAAACAGTTGCGCTCCTCGCGTCGGATGGGCCTTGCCAGGAACAACCCCGAACAATGAGTCGCCTGGTGGCTGCGCTGGTCGTCGTACTGTGTGCCAGCGGCTGCGCTTCGACACCAGCCGGGGACCCGGTCGCCCATGACCCGTGGGAGAAGTTCAACCGCAGCATGTACCGTCTCAATGACGCCGCCGACAGCGTCTCGCTGAAACCGATTGCCACGGGCTACAAGAAAATAGTCCCTGGCCCGGTACGTAAGAGCGTGACGAACTTCACCCGCAATCTGGGTGCACCACGTAATTCGCTCAATAACTTCCTGCAGGGTAAACCAGTACGTGGCGTCAGCGAGCTGGCGCGTTTTTTTCTAAATAGCACTTTTGGCATTGGTGGATTGTTTGATTTTGCCACGGCTGGCGGCATTGAGGCGCACCGTGAAGATTTCGGCCAGACCGCTGCTGTCTGGGGCGTGCCTTCGGGCCCGTATGTCATGGTCCCGTTCGTCGGACCTCAAACGCTGCGGGATGCTCTCCTGATGCCGGCCAACATCCAGACCGATATTCTGCATCACGTTGATGAATCTTCGGTACGCGATCGCTTGTGGGTTCTGCGGACTATTGATCTCCGGCATCGAGCGCTGTCGCTGGAAGAACTCCTTAAGGACTCGAAGGACCCGTACGTGACGTTGCGTGAGTCTTATTTGCAGAATCGGGAGTTCGAAATTTATGACGGTGACCCGCCCGTCGAGGATGACGACGATTTCTATGACGAGTTCCTCGAGGAAGAAGACTACTAGCCAGTACTATTCCTGCTCTTCGGGCGCCTCGATAAAGCCCGCCCAACGCTCACCACGCGTCAACAGGCCGTCAACTTCCGTGGTCCTGGCAATCGCCAGAATTTTCTCGGGCATTCCGCTAAAGCGAATCTCGCGAACGCTGTGATTCGCCCATGTCACCCATTCCAGCAAGAGCGCAAGACCCGCAGAATCGCTCATTGTGATCTCGGAGAGGTCCACTTCGAGCTGCGTGTGTTCTTCAAATGGCGCCTCACTGGCCCGGAGAATCTTCTCGGCCGTATCAAACGTCATTTCGCCACTGATTGCGAAACGACCTTCACCCAGCTCTTCAATAGTGAATTCGCCCATCGGAATTATTCGGCGGCGACGATGCCAGCCTCGCCTTCGAGTCGCTCGATAACCGCGTCCAGGCTCGATGCTCGAATCTCAGAATCGAATTCCGCGCGGAAATTGCGAACGTAGGACACGCCTTCGATGACCACGTTGAAGACGAGCCAACCTGCCTTACGTTTGACCAGTTCATAGTCGACGGAAACCTTGCTGCCATCATCCAGCTTGACGGTGCTGCGTACGCGGGTACGTTTTTTCGTCGTATCGCCACGGTACGGCAATACCGTGATCATCTCCGGGTCAAACTCGAGAATACCGTCCGCGTACTTGCGCAACAACGCCCGGTAGAACGCTTCGATAAAACGAGCCTGTTGCACTTCGTTGGCCGAGCGCCAGTGCTTTGCGAGCACCACCTGCGCGGCAAACCGCCGGTCGAATCGGGGCATCAGAATGCCATCAATTATGTCGTAGAGCTCCTTGCGGTTTTCCGAGAGCTCTTCCTTGCGACCATCGAGCTGTTCGGTCAGCAGTGCAACTGAACTCTCGATCACCGCGTTGGGTGCGTCATCAGCTGCATTTGCTGCAACAACGCTGAGACACAGCAATACCAGGGCAAATTTGTATTTCTGCATCATTCAGAGTCCTCGTCGCTCGATCCGGCATTCACGAGAAATTTGCCAATCAGGTTCTCCAGGACGATAGCCGACTGCGTGAACAGAATTTCGCTGCCTTCTTCCAGGTACATGTCTGATCCGCCTGCCTGCAGGCCAATGTACTGGCTGCCGAGAATGCCGGACGTCAGGATGCTCGCATCCGTGTCATCGGGAATCTGGTCATACTGCGAATCAACGACGAAGTGGACAACCGCCTCGAGAGATGTCGAATCGAAAGACACGTGGGTCACGCGCCCAATTGTGACTCCTGACATCGTCACCGGTGCACGCGTACGCAGGCTGCCGATATTCTCAAATCGGGCCTCTACCGTGTAGACCGACTCAGCCTTGAAGTCGTCGCCCCCTGTCGTCTGCGTCGTCAGGAAGAACAAAGAGCTCATCCCTAGCAAGACGAACAAGCCGGTGCCGATTTCCACTGAACGAGTTTGCCGCATGCTAATTCCTCAAATCATTGCCGCTGTGATCATGAAGTCAAAAACGAGAATCGTAATGGCTGTGATCACAACTGTGCGTGTTGTTGCGCGCCCGACGCCTTCCGCCGTCGGTACCGTATTGTATCCTTCCCAGACCGCAATCAGGCTCGCCGAGACCCCGAAGACGACACTCTTGAGTATGCCCTCGTTGATATCCGACGTATCGACGTTGAGCTGAATTTGTTGCCAGAACGAACCTACGTCGACCTGGAACAGCTCCACGCCGATTAAATGAGCGCCGAACATTCCGACAGCACTGAAGATTGCAGCCAGAAACGGCATGGCGATCACGCCGCCGAGAAACCGCGGCACCAACACGCGACGCACCGGGTTTACCGCCATCATTTCCATTGCCGACAACTGGTCCGTCGCTTTCATCAGGCCGATTTCAGAAGTCAGCGCTGTGCCCGCCCTACCGGCGAACAACAGGGCAGTCATTACCGGGCCAAGCTCTTTGACCAGCGCGAAGGCCGCGGCCACGCCCGTCCAGTCCTCGGCATTAAATTTCGACATGTTCGAATAGGCCTGCAGTCCGAGCACCGCGCCCACGAATGTGCCGCAGACCATGATGATGACCAGCGACTGCGCGCCGGCATTGTGTACTTGCTTGATGACCAACCCGGTGCGGGTCGTGAGAATAGAAGGCGTATGCTGTAGCAGTCGCAGGAAGAACAGCTGGAACGCGCCAAAAGTCCTTAAGAACTCAATCAGGTTATTGCGCAGGTCGATGGCTGCCGCCTTCATTCGGTGTCCCGCCCGAGCAACTGTTCCTCGTAGCCGGGCGCCTCGTAGTGAAACGCCACGGGACCGTCGGCCATTCCGTGCATGAACTGGCGTACCAGCTCTGAGTTGGCCGTGCGCAACTCGTCCGGACTGCCCGATGCTGCGACCTTGCCATCCGCCAGAAGGAAACTGCAGTCGGCGACCGTCGCAATCTCCTCTACATCATGGCTGACTACGATGCTCGTTATCCCCAGCGCATCATTCAGGCGGCGAACCAGGCGGACGATCACACCAAGCGAGATCGGGTCGAGGCCAACAAAGGGTTCGTCGTAGATCAGGATCTCAGGGTCCATGACCATCGCGCGGGCCAGCGCAACGCGGCGAGCCATGCCCCCTGACAACTGGGCCGGCATCATGTCGGCGGCACCGCGAAGACCGACCGCATGCAATTTGGTCAACACAATGTGGCGAATCAGGCGGTTGCTGAGCCTGGTGTGCTCACGCAGCGGGAACCCGACGTTTTCGAAGACAGTCAGGTCCGTCAACAAGGCACCGTTCTGGAAGAGCATGCCGAAACGTTGGCGCAAAAGGTACAACTCGGCCTGGCTGAGCGTGGAAATATCCACGCCATCGATATGAATCGTGCCCTGCTCGGGAATCAACTGGCGCGTAATAAGACGCAGGAGTGTCGTTTTACCGGTGCCACTGGGACCCATGAGCGCGGTGATCTCACCACGCTTGATAGACAGGTTCAGACCATCAAATATCGCGCGTGGCCCGCGTGAATACTTGAGATCGTGAATCTCGATCAGATTTTCAGAGTTATCGCACAATGATCATTCAGCCAGGTCCGTCTGAGGCTCGTAGGATAACCTAAAGACCTCAGAAACTCGTAACAATTCCCCGGAAGGTATGGCCTGCAGATGTAAATAGGACTAAAATAGTCCTTTATTTTCCGGCAAGCTCCGGGTTCATGTTACGAATCAGCAAACTCACCGATTACGGGACGGTCCTGCTCGCCCATCTGGCCGAGAATCAGGCAACCGTCTGCAGTGCAGCCGACGTCGCGCAAGCGACCGGGATTGCTATGCCGACGGTCAGTAAACTGCTGAAGTCCCTGGCGCGTGCCAGCCTGGTCGCCTCGACTCGAGGCGCCAACGGCGGCTACCGCCTCTCAAGGCCGCCCCAGCAGATAAGTGCAGCCGATGTCATCGATGCACTCGAAGGCCCTGTCTCGATTACCGAGTGCAGTGCCAGCGACGGCGACTGTGAGCACGAAGGCGTGTGCAGCGTCGGCGGAGCCTGGCAACGCATCAACGTTGCGATTCGACGGGCGCTCGAAGACGTGACGCTCAACGATCTCCTGCGCAGCAACAGCCCTGTACCGACATTCCGCTTTGCCGGCCTGCCTATTAACGTGGAAAACAATGGCGACTGAATCAGAAAACCTCGAAAGCCTCGTCAATCGACGATACGAGCACGGCTTTGTAACCGATATACCGACGGAAAGCCTGCCGCCTGGTCTGGACGAAGGTGTTGTCCGAGCCATCTCGGCCCGCAAAAACGAGCCGGAATGGCTGCTGGAATGGCGCCTGCAGGCGTATCGTCAGTGGTTGGAGATGGAAGAGCCTGAGTGGGCCCACCTGCATTACCCGAAAATCAAATACGACGAGATTTCCTACTACGCAGCGCCGAAGTCGGACGAGGACCGTCCCAAGAGCCTGGATGAGGTCGATCCGAAGCTGCTGGAAACCTACGACAAGCTCGGCATTCCACTGCACGAACGCGCCCGGCTCGCCGGAGTGGCCGTCGATGCGGTCTTCGACAGCGTTTCGGTGGCTACAACCTTCAAGGACAAACTCGCCGATGCCGGCGTGATTTTCTCTTCGTTCTCAGAGGCCGTTATCGAGCACCCGGAGCTTGTGAAGAAATACCTGGGCTCGGTCGTGCCGCGTCGCGACAACTACTTCGCGGCGCTAAACTCGGCAGTCTTCAGCGACGGTTCGTTCGTCTATATTCCCAAGGGCGTTCGCTGCCCCATGGAACTGTCTACCTACTTCCGTATCAACGCCGCCAATACCGGCCAGTTCGAACGCACGCTCATAGTTGCGGATGAAGGCAGTTACGTAAGCTATCTCGAAGGCTGCACGGCACCCATGCGCGATGAGAACCAGTTACATGCGGCGATCGTGGAACTCGTGGCCCTGGATGACGCCGAGATCAAGTACTCGACCGTCCAGAACTGGTATCCGGGCGACGAGAACGGGGTCGGTGGTATCTACAATTTTGTCACCAAGCGCGGTGACTGCCGCGGCGACAACTCGAAGATCTCATGGACACAGGTGGAAACCGGGTCCGCAATTACGTGGAAATACCCGAGCTGCCTGTTGCGCGGCGAAAACTCGGTTGGCGAATTTTACTCGGTCGCGGTTACCAACAACATGCAGCAAGCCGACACCGGCACCAAGATGATCCACATCGGGCGTAACACGCGGTCGACGATTGTCTCCAAAGGCATCTCGGCCGGCAAAGCGCAGCAGTCTTACCGGGGCCTGGTACGTATCCTGCCGCAGGCGGAAGGTGCGCGTAACCACACCCAGTGCGATTCGTTGCTCATCGGCAAGCAATGCGGTGCGCATACGTTTCCGTACATGGAAATCAAACACCCCTCGGCAAAAGTCGAACACGAAGCGACGACATCCAAGATATCGGCGAATCAGCTGTTCTACTGCCGCCAGCGCGGCATCTCGGAAGAAGATGCTGTGAACATGATCGTTAACGGCTTCTGCAAGGAAGTCTTCAAGGAACTCCCGATGGAATTCGCCGTCGAGGCGCAGGCGTTGCTCAACGTCAGTCTCGAAGGCGCAGTCGGCTAGGAAATAGAGATGCTCGAAATCAAGAACCTCAAGAGTCGCATTGGCGACAGCGAGATCCTCCGGGGCCTGTCACTCTCGGTTAAGGCCGGCGAAGTGCACGCCATTATGGGGCCGAACGGCTCCGGCAAGAGCACGCTCGCGCAGGTTGTTGCCGGCCACCAGGACTACGAAGTCACGGAAGGCTCGGTCGCGTTCAAGGGCCAGGACCTGCTGGAACTCGAACCCGAAGAACGTGCGCGCGAAGGGATATTCCTCGGGTTTCAGTACCCGGTGGAAATACCGGGCGTCAACAACGCCTACCTGCTCAAAGCCGCGCTGAATGCCAAGCGCAAGCACCACGGACTCGATGAGATCGACGCGTTCGAGTTCCTGAAGCTGGCCAAGGAAAAAATGGCCACCCTGGGTATGGATCCGAAGTTCCTGAACCGTGGCGTAAACGAGGGGTTCTCGGGTGGCGAAAAGAAACGCAATGAGATTCTGCAGATGGCCGTGCTCGAGCCGGAGCTCGCTATTCTCGACGAAACGGATTCTGGCCTCGACATCGATGCGCTCAAGGCTGTCGCACAGGGCGTGAACGCCTTACGCAGTCCCGAGCGCGCGATTGTGCTCGTCACACATTACCAGCGCCTGCTCGATTACATCGAGCCGGATTTCGTGCACGTGTTGTCACAGGGCCGGATCATCAAGTCTGGCGACAAGACACTCGCACTGGAACTGGAAGAAAAAGGCTACGACTGGGTGCGTGAGGCCGCGAACGGATGACTCGTCTCCCGACAAACAAGTTACGCGAAATCGTCGGCCGATTGCCGACGACACGTGATGAGGACTGGAAGTACACCGACCTCTCACGTGCTCGTGACATCACATCACGCTGGCTTGACGCCGGGGGCGAGACCGATGCCGCAGAGATGGCCGAGGATATCGCGCGAATTACTGCGTCAATCGATGCGACCTGGTTTGTGATCGCGAACGGCGAACTCCAGCTTCCGGACGATGCGCCAGGTGTATCGGCCACGCACCTGGACGAGGCGCCCGCTGCTGACAGTGCGCTGGCCGAATTGAATACCGCGTTACTCCTTGACGGGCTGAGGCTTCGCATCGATGGGACACCCGGAAAACCGGTTGGCCTCCTCCTCATCGACGGCGCGGCCAGTGCTGCAACATCTCAGGCGTATGTCGATGTGGTGTTTGCCGCGCAGTCCTCTGGTGAAGTCATCGAGTATCACGCCTCTCTCGGCGCCACTGATCACTACGCAAACACGATGGTCGGCATCACGGTTGGGGACAACGCCGCAGCAAGCCATGTTCGCATCCAGAATCGTGACCTCAACCACGTGCAGACCGGACGAACCAGGGTAGCCGTCGGTCGGGACGCGAAATTCTCATCTGCCGGCTTCGACCTCGGCGGTGGACTCATTCGCAACGACATCGTTATCGACATTGCGCAGCCCGGTGCAGAAATTTCTTTCGATGGGCTCTACCTGGCCGGTGAGGGACAGCACATAGACAACCACTCGCGGGTCGACCATCGTGTGGGCCCGGCGACGTCCAGTCAGGAATATCGTGGCATCCTCAATGGCAAGTGTCGTTGTGTGTGGAATGGCAAAGCTATCGTGCATGAGGGCGCGGACGGCACCGACGCCGACCAGGCCAATCACAACCTGCTGCTCTCCGAGAAAGCGGAAATCGACGCCAAACCCGAGCTCGAGATCTACACCGATGACGTCAAATGCAGCCACGGCACAACTGTCGGCCAGCTGGACGAGACATCCCTCTTCTACCTGCGCTCTCGTGGACTGGACAAGCAACAGGCGACTCAAGTGCTCACGCACGCTTTCGCGGCGGGACTCGTTTCGCGTGTTCCCGTCGAGCCGGCGAGAGAAGCCATTGGCGCACTGGTCGAGGCTCGCCTTGCGACCCTGATTCAGTCGAACGAGTACTTTTCCTGATGAGCACATCGGCCAAATCACTTCCGACAGCTGACTGGCGCGCGGACTTTCCCGCATTGGACCAGTCGGTTCATGGACAGCCACTTGTCTACCTCGATAGCGCCGCCTCGGCCCAGCAGCCCAGTGCCGTTATTGATGCAGTAGCCAGGTACCAGAGCGAGGACCACGCCAACGTCCACCGTGGCGTACACACGCTCAGCCATCGTGCGACTGAAGCCTACGAAGGGGCCCGCGACAAGATTCGTGAGTTCATCAACGCGAGTTCGCGAAATGAGATCGTGCTGACGAGCGGAACGACCGAAGCGATCAACCTGGTGGCGCAGACGTTCTGCCGCCCTCGCCTGCAGCCGGGCGACAAGATCCTGGTCACCCACCTTGAGCACCACGCCAATATCGTGCCGTGGCAGCTGGTTTGCGAACAGACCGGCGCTGAGCTCATTGTCGCGCCGATCAATGACAAGGGCGACGTCGAGCTCGACACAATGCTCGAGCTCATCGACGACAAGGTTTTTCTTGTGGGCATTGCCCACGTGGCCAACGCCCTCGGAACGGTTTGTCCCATCGAGAAGGTTATCGAACACGCCCGGACTGTCGGCGTGCCTGTTCTCGTTGACGGTGCTCAGGGCGTCCCGCACATGGACGTCGACGTACAGGCACTGGGATGCGATTTCTATGCCTTCTCGGGACACAAGATGTTCGGCCCGACCGGCACTGGCGTCCTGTACGGGCGTGAGGATCTACTGGACTCGATGCCTCCCTGGCAAGGCGGCGGAGACATGATCCTCGAGGTCAGCTTCGACAAAACGATCTACAACGAGCTGCCATACAAGTTTGAAGCCGGCACGCCGAATATCTCCGGCGCAATCGGCCTCGGCGCGGCAATTGACTACTTGCAGTCAATCGGCATGGCGAACATCGCCAACTACGAGCAGGGCCTGCACGACTACATGGTTGCCGAACTGAAAAAAGTCGAGGGTATTCGGCTGATCGGCGAAGCACATCACAAAGCTAGCGTGCAGTCCTTCCAGCTGGACGATATTCACTCACACGACCTCGGCACGATTCTCGATCATCAGGGCGTCGCGATTCGCACCGGCCACCACTGTGCCATGCCGCTAATGCAGCGCTTCGGAATCTCAGGTACCTCGCGTGCGTCTCTGGCGTTCTATAACAATCGCGATGACGTCGACCGCCTGACAGCCGCATTGGCCAAGGCAAAAGAGATCTTCGGATGAGCGACACCGCGACCGACATGCAGGACCTCTATCGCGAGCTCGTACTCGACCATTCACGCAATCCGCGTCATTTCGGCCGACTCGAGGACGCCACCCATACGGCGGACGGTATTAACCCGTTGTGTGGGGACAAGTTGAAACTCTATCTGCGCGTGAATGATGCGGGAGAGATCGAGTCGTTGAGTTTCGAGGGAAGTGGCTGTGCGATATCCGTTGCGTCGGCATCGCTCATGACCGATGCCGTTACGGGCATGCCTGTCGCCGCGGCGCAGGCGTGTTCGTCTTCTGTTACGCAACGACTGACGACCGGCGATCCGGCCACGGAGTTTGCCGACAACCTCGAAAAACTCAGGGCGCTCGATGGCGTCCGTCATTACCCGTCCAGGGTCAAATGCGCCACGCTCGCCTGGCATGCGCTGCGATCGGCACTTGAAAACGACACCACACCGGCTACCACGGAGTAGATTGCAGTATGTTCGGTCACACCAATGAACCCGTAAACTTCATTCGCGACGTCAGCGCGATCATTATTCCAGTGGGCGAAGTCGTCACGCTGCGCGAAGGTACCGAAGGGTTCATCACGCAGGCGCTCGGCGGCAGCTTCACCGTGTATGTCGAGGGCAACCTGTTTCGCATCTCCGGTACGGACGCCGACGCGCTGGGCAAAGAGCCCGTTCCGCCACCGGCTATTCCGGAAAACGCGACGGACGAAGATATCGAAAGCGTGATCTGGGAGCAGCTCAAGACCTGCTTCGACCCCGAGATTCCCGTGGATATCGTCAACCTTGGGCTCATTTACCGATGCGATGTCACGTCGCTCGGCAACGGCGAACGTTCGGTCAGCGTCGATATGACGTTGACGGCAGCCGGCTGTGGCATGGGGGATGTACTTGTGCAGGACGCGCGTGAGAAGATCGCTATTATTCCTACGGTTTCTGATGTCATCGTAGACTTGGTATTTGATCCGCCATGGCATGTCGGCATGATGACAGAGGAAGCACGCCTGCAAACCGGTCTGATGTAGATCTTAGTTTTGACTGTACGACATTGAAAATACTAACAATTGTTCGTCACGCAAAGTCCAGCTGGAAAGACAACAGCTTGTCAGACAATAAGCGCCCGCTGAATGGGCGCGGCGAACGTGACGCACCCGTGATGGGTGACCGCATTCACGAGCACGGCATCCGCCCGTCGCTGATCGTCTCGAGCCCCGCCACACGTGCCTGGAGCACAGCCAGGATCATCGCCGACGCAATCAACTACCCGCTTGAATTCCTGCAGAAGGAAGACAGCCTGTACCTGGCATCAGTCGATGAAATCCTTGATGTCGTGGTCGCCCAGGACAACGGCTTTAATAACCTGATGATCGTGGGTCACAATCCGGGTCTGACCGATTTCGCCAATTTTCTCGTTCCTGGATTGACGCACAACGTGCCGACGGCAGGCGTCGTGTCTGTGCAAATAGACCAGGATAACTGGTCGCTTTACGAACGCCCCACCACGCAACTGCTCGTACACGACTGGCCGAAGAAGGGCGTGCCGTCTGGCTGAAATCACAAGGACCGGCAGAACCCACAAATGATCATTGACGCATGGGCGCAACATCCAACGCTCAGACATTTGCAAGACCCGATATTCGAATCGTTGCGGCGCTGGAGCCGGCAGGAGGCCCCGCAAGAGCAGATGCCGGTCGGGGTAACGATTCAAAAAATGAATGAGGGCGGTATCCGCAAGGCCTTGATCTCAGCGTGGGTCGCTCCGCGCAATGTGATGATCTCGAATGACGAGGTCGCGGAATTCGTCAGTGAGTACCCGGACCGCCTGGCAGGCGTAGGCTCGGTCGACATCAGCAAGCCGATGCAGGCAGTTGCCGAAATCCGGCGCTGCGTAAACGAACTCGGCTT
>Ga0209344_10001796_pt1 | contig 26271 bp, 24 predicted proteins | sample Cruoilmetagenom6_FD_187293 | JGI IMG/M metagenome (GOLD analysis project Ga0209344, IMG submission 187293) | Oil polluted marine microbial communities from Coal Oil Point, Santa Barbara, California, USA - Santa Barbara Oil Seep Sample 6 (SPAdes)... | ecosystem: Environmental > Aquatic > Marine... | reverse complement strand
ACTGTAGGCGAACCAGCCGCTTTCGCTTCGTGGAACTTTCTAATTAGAGCTGGAAGAACATGGGAACTTTGTAAATCAAAATTATCACCGGGCCCGTAGAGGTTTGTTGGCATCAACGAGATCGCGTCAAACCCGTACTGCTTTCGATACGCCTGACACATCTTGATACCCGCGATCTTCGCAATGGCATACCATTCGTTCGTCGGTTCCAACTCGCCTGTCAGCAAACAATCCTCGGGCATCGGTTGCGGCGCTAATTTCGGATAAATGCAGGATGAGCCCAAAAATAACAACTTCTTTACCCCGGACTGCCAAGCGGAATGGATAATATTTGATTGAATAACGAGATTATCTCTCAGAAAATCCGCCGGATAGGTGTCATTGGCATGAATGCCACCGACCTTAGCCGCTGCCAAATAGACCTGGTCAAACTTGTTCTCAGCAAACCAGGCATTGACCAACTTCTGGTCCAAAAGGTCTAGCTCGCGACGGCTAGGTGCCACCGGCTCAAAGCCGTCGGCCTGGAGCCTGCGTACGATAGCCGAACCGACCAGCCCATGACCGCCCGCGACAAAAATTCTGGCCATAGTCAGCTTACTCGTGACGGTCGAAAGTCTTGTAACCAGCTTCTTTTACCAGCGCGTCACGCTTCGCTTCCTCATAGTCGGCAGCCACCATCTCGCGCACCAACTGATCCACGGTAATTTTTGGATCCCAGCCCAGATTAGTTTTGGACTTGGTGGGATCGCCCAGTAACGTCTCAACCTCGGTAGGGCGGAAATAACGGGGATCCACAGCGATAAGCTGCTGACCTGATACGCGGTCAATGCCGACCTCGTCCACACCACTGCCTTCCCACTTGATATCCATCTCCAATTCGGCTCCACCGAACTCAATGAACTGGCGCACTGAGTACTGCTTGCCAGTAGCAATCACATAGTCATCCGGCCTATCCTGTTGCAGGATTAACCACATGGCTTCCACGAAGTCCTTTGCATGACCCCAGTCACGCAGGGAATTGAGGTTGCCGATGTATAGTTTTTCCTGAAGTCCAGCCTTGATACGAGCCAGGGCACGGGTGATCTTCCGGGTAACGAAGGTCTCGCCGCGAACCGGAGACTCGTGGTTAAAAAGAATCCCGTTGGAGCAGTGCATATCATAGGCTTCACGGTAATTCACGGTGATCCAATACGCGTAGACTTTTGCAGCACCATAGGGTGAGCGAGGATAAAACGGGGTGGTTTCAGTTTGAGGAACCTCCCGCACCTTGCCAAACATTTCCGAGGTTGAAGCCTGGTAAATTCGCGTCTTTTTCTCGAGACCCAACAAGCGCACCGCTTCAAGGATTCGCAGCGTACCCAAGGCATCGGAATTGGCCGTGTATTCCGGTGTCTCAAATGAAACTTGCACATGACTCTGGGCCGCCAAATTATAGATCTCGTCAGGATTCACTTCCTTGATGATTCGAATCAGGTTCGTTGCGTCGGTCATATCCCCGTAGTGAAGATGCATTTTCACACCTTCCTCATGCGGGTCCTGATAGAGGTGATCGATACGATCGGTATTGAAGGATGAGGCCCGGCGTTTAATACCGTGAACTTCATAACCCTTTTCGAGCAAAAGTTCAGCCAAATAGGAGCCGTCCTGTCCTGTTATTCCGGTGATTAGTGCTTTTTTCATTTTTGATATCTTCAAGTGTTATCGACGTGATTGGTGTGTCGGCGCATTATAGACGAGATATCGAGAAACTTTTGGAATACTGATCAAGAGGTGGCCCCGGAAAATCGGACAGCGCTATAAGTGGATTCCAAGCCTGATATGGTAATCACCCCATTTTTAACTGACGCCAAAAGCAGAGGTCATGCTGCGTTCAGCATTTGTTTCGGTGGCAAGCCACCATTGGCCTTGTAAAGACTCGCCGTACTGGTGGGTCGATGTTGTCCTCCCGGACGGACGCCGAGTATGCAAAAGCACTCGGCTTAAAATCCTGGAAGACGCCGAAGAGTTTTTAATACGCCTAAAGGCAGAAGCCTATGAGGCTGCCCGAACCGGGATACCGGTGGAACGCAATTGGCAGGACGCGGTTGTTCAGTATCTGAAAGACAACGCTGACAAGCGCCGTCTTTTTTACGACCAAGCGCACTTCCAAAAGCTGGATCCGTATCTCCGTGGATATCGACTCAGAGATATCAATATGAATGCTCTGAGACCGTTTATTCAGGATCGAAAGCAAAACGATGGGGTCGCTAACGGGACCATCAATCGTGCTCTCGAAGTCGTTCGGCACGTTCTCAATATGGCTCGTGATGACTGGGGCTGGATAGCACGGGTTGCCAAAAACCGTATGCTAAAAGAACCCAAACGTCGCGTGCGCTTTCTCAAGGAGGAGGAAGCGGATCGGCTGATATTGGCACTGCCTGAGCATATGGTTCCCGTGGTTCGATATGCCTTGGCAACCGGTTGCAGGATGTCGGAGATCCTTAGACTGGAATGGAGCCGCGTAGATCTTGGTCGGCGTGTTTCCTGGCTAGAAGCGGGAACGACGAAGAATGGAGAAGGACGCGGTATTCCCCTTAACCGGGACGCTATCCCGGCGCTGAGAAGCGTTCAGGGGCAGCACAAACGGTGGTGCTCTACGTACAGGGGAAAGCGCATGGAGGCGATTGGCTCTGCGTGGAAACGCTCATTGAAGCGTGCAGGAATCGAGAAGTTTCGGTTCCACGACTTGCGCCATACCTGGGCGAGCTGGCACGTGATGAGCGGAACCAGTCTGCAAGAGCTAATGGAATTGGGTGGTTGGAAGTCGTACGAGATGGTGCTTCGGTACGCGCATTTGGCACCGGAGCATTTATCAACGGCGGCGGCACGAATCGAACGGGGCTTGGGAATCGTAGAAAACGACTCTACGATTTCTCTACGTTGATAAAACAAAGGGCCTACCGAAATCGGTAAACCCTTGTTTTAATTGGCGCGCCCGGAGAGATTCGAACTCCCGACCGCTCGGTTCGTAGCCAGCTGCGTCATTGTAACTTATTGATTAATATAGTCTAAAAGACGGCGTTCGTTGCAATTTCGCCTTACAATGCACAACAAAGCTTAGCTGATGTCGGAAAATTGTCGGAACGTCACATGTTGGCTAGGTCTTCCAAAGTGTGATCGTCACAATGCTCACCAAAATGACGTCCGATAAGACACCAATGACCCACCAGAACAGTGGGAAACCGACTAAATCGCGATTTACGATATTTGTTTTTTGTTTCTGACCATGATTGCGGAAGAAAAACCCCAAGCCGTTCCCATTCCAACCAAGAAACCGAACAGTTCCTTACTAACGTCCGATCTTGCCCTATTTCGTACCATCCGGGCAAGAACCGAATTGGTTTGGTCGCACGCAAACAGTTCGACATGAAAATCCCCACTTCGCTTGCCAGATTGCGGGCTTTGGACCGCTAGCAATCCGGATCTGATTGCAAACCTAAGTAAGTGATCGAATCGTCGGCCGGTGAAAACGAAACGCTACCTGCTGAGAAGATTTCCAAACTGTCATTGCGTATCAGTGCGATTTGATCCGAATCATAGCTAAATGTAGAAACACCACACGCGCCGTCCCGCCATTCGACGACAATTACGATCTTGTTCGGGTTACTCGACGAAACGTCAAAGACTGGCTCATTTTGCAACACGAGGCCGTCGACTCCATGTTGCAGCAGGTTTTCGAATGAGATCCCGCCATCCGCGGATCGAAATATTGCCCTCTCCATACTCGAAGTTGAATTCGACACTCCAAGAGCGACCATCCACAAGACGTCCGATGATGCCTCTGAAAACTGGGCAGTCGTAACGTTGAAATTTGGCCAATTTCCTGCAATTCCCGTCGAAACTGTCCAATTGATCCCACCGTCCATACTTACGTACCCAGAATCCTGCGAACCTACGAACACGTGGTCGATGTTCAAGAATGAAAAGGCCGCCATATTTGCGAACTGAAACGCGCCGAGCGGAGCAGGCACTCCAATTGCCGTCCAATTGCGACCGCCGTCCATGGACTGAAACAACAATCCGTTTCTATCGACAATTCTAATTTGCTGTCCATTTGACATCGAAACCGAAAACCCTTTAGCAGAGCCGGTAGGCAAGGAAAATTCGCGCCGACTTCCAGTGTTAGAAACTTGATAGGCAACCGATTCGTTTATCTGCCATGCGTATACAGATGATGCATCCGTCCCAACCGCGAGGCGCGAGGAGACCAGCGAAATAGCGGCGATCTGGGACCAAGTGCACCCCGCGTCGGACGATACGAGAACCGACCCATTGTGAGTTACAAACAACGTGTTTGGTGTCCCTTGTATCGGAGCGATACCAGACGCAAAAGAACTAGAACTGCTATTAAGTGGCGTTTGCGGCAGCACATATGACTGCCCTGTATTGGTTGAAAACGCAACCGAGGAACTACCGCCAATCTCCACGCAACTTGGTGCGCTCCATTGACCAACAACTGGTGGTAGCGGCGGCGGGCTAACCGACGAACCAGATCCGGAACTGCAACCGAAAAATCCGATGGCTAGAAACAGCAGGAAAACTCTGGAACCTAGCGAACTCATATCGAAATACCAACTCCCGTAAACCCGAAGCAGATGTCGAACGAGCGCGCGCGCCTCCAAAATCCGGCACGCGCCCACTACTGACAGGTCACTATTTACTTGGCTCAATCTCGCTGATCACCTCAACTCATACAAATCGTTCAGGTAGTCCATTCCTTGAATATAAGTCATTCCCTCGATCGCGATCCAATCTGTTTCGGCAATCTCGATACCAAGGTCCGTCGACAAAGCGCCGCCGTTGTCCAAAAGTGCAAGTTCCTCACCGAACGCCTTTAAAGCGTCGAGATATTCCCTAGTCAACCTCACTTCCGTATTGTTTTGCTGGTCCAGGGCATATGCGAAACCGTTGGCACCCTCGAGAATCAATAGCGAAGCATCATAGATCAGAGAAACGTCGCTCGCGAGCAATGCAGATACTTGATCAGAGTGTTGATAATACAAAGATAAGTATTGCTGACCCAACGCAGTATCCGGCAGAACGTCATCTCTTACAGTTGCTGCAACCGCCAAATAACCTCCATCGAAGTATAGCGGATCGTTGATAGTGCAAGTCATCCCAGAGCAATCGACGCCGTCGTCTCCGGGTCCACCGGGTCCACCACCACCTGATCCACCTCCACCGGATCCACCTCCACCACTCGGCGGTTCAATCGGCGACCCTGATAAGAAGCAACTGTTTTCCGATGGTGCGCAAGATGGGGCAGCGGCGCTTGGAGGCAATCCGACGGTTGTAAACGCCTGTTGAACTGCCCCTGCCTGAGGGCTAAATGGACTTCCAAATATCGTAATGGCCGCAAAAAAGGACGCGTCCCGCGCATCCGCGAAATTACTATTTTGAGTTAGGTATGACTGCATTGTTCTATAAAAAATTGCGGCTGCATCAGCATGACCGATTGAGCTAATTATCAAGTAGCCAACATAATTAGGTATGCCGCTATTTATGTGTACACCTCCGTGATCGACGAATGAATGAAGGCATTGATATTGGGAAACGTGCCACGGCTGCGATCGATTCGACAACCACGGTTGGGAAACATCGCGAATGGCACCCAAAGAAGAATCTTCGCCCATAAGGAAATCCGTTGGATCGACCATCAAACCAAAAAGGTCAGCATAAGATTCGTTTAGTGCGCCAGACTGGAAAATATAGTCAAGAATTCCCTGCTCATCCATCACGCCATGAGTGAACTCATGGCCAGCGATGTCGTTAACCGCCAATCCAGATGAAAAAACCAAGCGCTTCTGTGACCTGCTCCAGCTGGCATTCTGGCCGCTTCTCCGTACTGCGACATCCAGATCACCATCATTATTGTCGTACGATATTCGATCTGGTGGTCCGTAAAGCCAATAGCTATGTATTTGTCCCATTAGGTCATAGCCAGCTACAACCTCTGGATGCGGGTTTGATCCGGGGAGATAGTTATCGTTCGAGACGATTTGAGTGCCTGGACCCGATGTACCTGCGTAGTCCCAGACGTTGCGGTTTATCGTCGGATCGAGGCTCATGCTCCGAATCACATTCCCATTCACAGCATCTACCATGACTTGATGAGTCCGCCCTGTGGATTCGTTCACCAAGTCGGCGACCCACGCAAGCTGCGTTTCGTAAATCGTTGGATTGACATCCGGGGATAGTATGACAAGCCTCGTAGGATTCAGTTCCGACGTTGCGCCCGACGCCGTATATGCTGCTGTTAGGGCTGCACTTTTCGTCACTTTCGGTTCGAGATCGATGCCAACAGACGTCGCAAGAGTTCCATTCACCGCTACAACATCTGTTTTATCAAAGTGAACTGTTACCTGACCGCCGTAGACCTCCACGCCGTCTACCGATTGTTGTAGAAATACGTGTGTCAAGCCATCACTGACCTGATCCTTAATAAGTCCAAATTCGGAGTCAATTTGCGCTATTCCAAACGCGCGTTTGTGGTCGGTCAAGAATGTGTTCGCAGATTCCAGAGGTCTTTGTTGAATAGCGTCCTCAGTCATCTGCGTCATAACTCGTCCAATAACCCAGCGCGGAGCTTTGCTGTGGGTACTCCAAGATACGCGCAATTCGCTGTGCGCCAACGCATCTAAGCTCGAGGTATCCGCATCCGCCGGAGCCTCGACCATTATCACGGGTAAATCGGAGACTGCAGTTGGTGACGGAAAAGATGCCGTCGCGACCAGCTTTGTTTCTTTTCCGTAGGTGATCAAGGTTTCATTTGTGAGCGACCGATCGACGCTTGCGGTTAGCCCATTCTTGTTCTCGTTTTTCGGTACGCTCTCACCTGACTCGTCGCGCTGACCATGCTCGGACTTCGCATAATCTGAATCTAGCTGCTCAACTGAAGTAACGAAGTATGCTGTCGAAAATATCAACAGTCCGAATATCGAAAATTTCCCCAAATGCCTCATTTGATTCTCTCCTCAACTTTGCCGTCTCAGCCAATTGTTCGTTTGGTCTTTTGGTCTCGTTCTTGGCCCTCCCAGTGACAATCTACATTAGGAAAGCTACTATTAGTGGTCCAAATATACCATAAGAGTTAATAACTTCAGTATCTGCCGAAATTTGGAATTCGATTTGGTGTCGTCTGTTGATCGTGATTTCGACCTAATCGCAGCAACAATCCAAAGGATTTCAGCCACAAAGCGTTATTGCGGTCTCGATGAATCAACACGGGTTTCTTTGTAGCAGATTGTCATGTGACCAATCGAATCCACTGTTCGGAACTGAATTCCGCTCCTATTGGAGAGCTTGACTAGGATATCAATCGAAAATTCAAGAACGATTCTGGGGCAATTTTCCTCGGCACTTCGTGATCGAATCAAGCCTTCGCCATGATTGGTATCCGTCGCGACCCATCTTCCTCAGTTACGTCTCAAAGCACGATAAGAAATCCACGCGCTAACGCTGGCAATTGCTAGGATCACAACAGCGTTCTGTGCGAGAGCTAGTGGATAGAAAACGATATCTCCACGGAAACCGCCGCTTTCGAAGAATCGAAATGGAAATCCAACCGTATCAACCGCGTCGCAGCACTCCGGAACGCTCGCGAATGTCCAGATATTTAGTACGCCGAAAATAATCACGACTATCAAAAATGCAAACACGGCCGAACGGCGTGCGGTGATACATGTCTTTCTACGCTTGCTCACTTCAGCCATTATCGTTTTCTCTGGGGAATGCTGATGCTCATTCAGCATGGGTGAATACCGGTACTCCTACCAACCGTCGATAAATCAATAATCGAAATTTCGGCAACACAATGCAAATGATAGCTATGCCAAAAGTCTCCACAATACTATCGCATCAGAAACCCTACGTCGGAGACAATGCCAGATGCCACGAAGTCTTCAACAGCAGGTAAATTCTTCGCGGACACAACGGTGGAACTGACCGCAGCTCGATCGACATGAGCAAGCCTCCCAACGAGGCCAATCGAATTTGCGGATCATATAGCTCGTCACTATGTCGTTAACGCGCTTAGTGCAACGGGGTTGCGGTTAGTAGGTGGGAAATATGCGTACAGCCGGATCAGGGAACAGCCAATCGAGCCGCGGCGCTAATATTTCGAAGTCATCTTGTAAGCCTCCCTTAGAATAGGGTAATCACCCCATTTTTAACTGACGCCAAAAGCAGAGGTCATGCTGCGTTTAGCATTTGTTTCGGTGGCAAGCCACCATTGGCCTTGTTGGGCCGTTCATGATTGTAAAACCAAAGCCACCCGGTGGCATAGTCCTGCACCTCTTTGATCGATTCAAACAGGTATTGGCTTAACCAGCTATATCGTACCGTGCGGTTGTAGCGCTCGACGTAGGCATTCTGCTGCGGCTTGCCAGGCTGGATAAACTCAAGCTGGATATCGTGCTTGTCCGTCCATTTCTCCAGATCCTGACTGATGAACTCCGGGCCATTATCGCATCGCAGTCGCTTGGGCTTTCCTCGCCATTCGATAATCTGATCCAGCGTACGAATAACGCGTACCGCAGGTAATGAAAAATCTGCCTCGATACCTAATCCCTCACGGTTAAAGTCATCCAACACGTTGAACAGGCGAAATGATCGTCCATCGCTCAATTGGTCATGCATAAAATCCATTGACCAAATGTCATTGGCCTCATCCGGTACCGCTAGCGGTACCGGCTTTTCTCGCTGTATTCGCTTCCTGGATCGGATCCGCAGGTTGAGTTCCAGCTCGCAATAAATGCGGTAAATACGCTTGTGGTTCCACTCGTAGCGTTTGACGTTGCGAAGATAGTCACGACACAAACCAAATCCCCAGTCTTTCTGGTTGTCGGTCAAGCGAACGAGCCAGTCGGCTATCTCCGCATTTTCATCCGACAGTATCGGCTGGTAACGGTAGCAGGTCTCGCTGATGCCAAATGCCAGACACACCAAACGAACGCTGAGGCCACGTGCTGAAACCGCCTTCTGGGCCATCTCTTTGCGTCGAGACGGCCTCACCACTTTTTTGCGAGTGCCTCCTGAACAATTTCAGCTTTCAGTCGCTCATCGGCATACATCTTCTTCAACCGCCGATTTTCGTCTTCCAGTTCCTTCATCCGCTTCATCAGTGAGGCATCCATCCCGCCAAATTTTGCTCGCCACTTATAGAAACTGGCGTTACTCATGCCGTGTTCCCGACAAAGAGCCGGTACCGGCGTGCCAGACTCGGCTTGCTTGAGAATCGACAGAATTTGGCTATCGCTGTATCTCGATGTCTTCATTTGAGAATCTCCTTCGTTCAGTGTACGAGAAAACTCTACTTTTGAGGTCAGCTATTTTTGGGGCTGATTACCCTAACTACCTTGATTCTTGAAACTGTCACCCTAAAAGAATACGAGCACCAGCTGTGTCATTCTGAGTAGTATTTCTTTTCACCTGAATGATCTTCTAAAAACTCGTGTTGAACTGTTCTACTCAATCCCTCCGCTAGAGATACGGGTATCTTAAATTTCGTATCGGAAACCGAAGAGGACAACTGTGTTGTTGCGCAAAACTTCTTGACCCTGATCGAGCTTATTGGGAAAGACCTTCCAGTAAGCTTCGACAATAAATCAAAGCAATATCCAATCAACAAGCCCAGTGAATAGGGTAAGCGAACACCAACGCCCTGCCCCTTGCCAAGCCTTTCCCGAACAGTGGATACAAGAGTGTTCATATCAAAATCCGGTTTGTCTATATAATTATAGGTATGTAGTCCAGAGCCAAACTTCAACGACTCAAGCAGAAAAGCAGCAACATTGTCCACATAAGCCATCGACTTCTTGTTTCGCCCGTTTCCGATCATGACAAAGCGACCCGAATCAATCTGGGTCAATAGGTTATAGACATTGCCTCGGTTTTGCTCACCGAAAATCACGGTGGGGCGAATAATCACCAATGAACGAACTTCCGGGTCTTCGGCCTGCCACGTCCGATAGACATCTTCTGCTTCGGCCTTGGTTCTACCATAATCGTTAAACGGATTGATCTTGCCATCTTCACCAGTATTCGGAGCGGCAAAACCGTAAACTGCAACGGAGCTGGTAAAAATTATTTGTTTGACACTCTTTTCAGATGCCACCTGACAAATATTTCTTGCGCCTTGAACATTAACTTCGTCATATAGACTTCTGGGCCGAACATCGTCTCGATGTTCGGCAGACAAGTTAATAATAGTATCGTCAGGATTAATAGCTTCTTTCAGAGCATCCACATCCCTTACGTCTGCCTCAATAAACGCCGTTTGGTCAGGCTCAACAGATTCTTTATCAATCACCACATAATCGAAGCCCTTCGATTTCAATAGCTTACATAGCCTACCTCCAACGAAACCGTTTCCACCAATAACAACATTCATAAGCAAACCCTTATCCCAACAAAAAAAACACGACCTTTGGAGCGCTCGTTGATATGAGCCACTACACACCACTCAATCTGATAAGGTCATCGTTAAGGCAATTTTCATTGCGGATCATGCAATCGTGACGAGATCGCACCACTGTAATCAATTACAGAACCGGCTAAAAAGCCGTCCTCAAACTCGGTTATTTTTCGTGCCAAAGCTGCTAATTTTTCAGGATTCCCGATAAACCCTGCTGGATGGTGCTCATTTAGCTGTAACAGTGAATTCTCATTTTCCGAGAACCCGTCTCTCAACATTGGCGTATTAAGGGCAGCTGGGCTTAGTGCGTTGATCGCAACCCCATCTTTCGCATACTCAATAGCCCAGCTTCTTGTCATCGATTCCAGAGCTGACTTGGACGCTGCATAAATGGAAAAATCCGGTTTAGTGAGCCTAGTATGTATGCTGCAGATATTAAGCACAGCCCCGCGTGATGCACGAAGTCTCGGGAGTAGAATCTGAAACATTATGGTGGGACCAATGGCATTCACGGCGAAAGTTCGAGTCATGTCTTCCACCAACAATTGCTCCACCGGTTTTACCACCTGGAGCGCAGCATTGTTGATGAGTGTTACACGCGGACTTCGACTCCCGACAATACCTTCAAACTTAGCCTGAAATGATATCCTCTCTTGTTCGTCTAAAACAACTTCGGCCAAATCAATATTGAAGAAGTAAAATCTCTCCTGCTTTGTATCGTCATCACCTACACAATCAATACCAACTACTGTATATCCAGCATCAAGGTACTCTCTCACCAAATACCGACCGATCCCACCCTGTGCTCCAGTCACCACGGCCACTTTATTCATCACGATGGCTGTTCTCTCAACATTTCATGCAGCAAACTAATCGCCATATTGCTCGCCCGAACAACTGCATCAACAGTGTTCGACCCATTGTGAGACCCAAGGATGCAATTCGGATGATGTAATATTTCATTCTCCTGAGATACAGGCTCTACTTCGAATACATCAAGAGCTGCGGACGTAACAATGCCTCTAGAAAGACCGTCGAGAAGTGCAGTCTCCTTAACTAGCGGACCTCTCGAGACATTGACTAGTCTCATTCCCGGTTTTAGCAAATCTAAGGTAGATTCATTGAATAAGTGAAGGTTATCTCTGGTCAGTGCACAGGCAAACACTATAAAGTCACACGATTGAATTCCAGAGGGCCACTCTTTTTGTAGATCTATGTAGTCTGGAAGGGGGTTAGCATATGGATCCCAACCCATTATCTTCATATCATGCGCATACGCGCGTTTCGCAATATTTTTCCCAATGTCTCCGAGACCAACTATACCCATAGTCTTTCCCGACAACGATATTCCAGAAGGCTTAGGCCATCCGCCTTTGCGGATTTCACGATCAATCAGAAATGCATCGCGTGCCAGACCCAATACGTAGCACATGGCCAAATCCGCGACTTCTGTTCCAAACATACCCGGAGTATTGGTGATAGGTATACCGAGGCGTTCACAGGCCATAAAATCAACATTATCCACCCCTATTCCCCACTTCACAGCAGCTTTTAGCCTACCGGCCTTGCCGGCCTCGAATACTTCTGAAGTTGCAGGGTCGTCACCGATAATCCAGCCGTCGTGTTCAGGGACAAGCTCCAAAAGCTCTTCTATGGACAGTGTTTGCAAAACTCTAGGCGTAGTTATTTCAATTTCAATATCTGCAAAAGCCTCCCGAAACTGTTCAATCTGCTCGAGCATTGGTGGGCAAGTAATCAACACTCTCAGGTTCACTTCGATATTCCTTTCTTACGATAGTACTCCACCATTACTTCACCTAACTCCCAATCATCCGGAGTATCTATATCGGTTGATTCATATGGAGCATTCTCCAACATCATTGGGTTTACGCCTATTCTCGCTTTGGTCTGCAAGAAACTCTCGTTGGAAAATAAATAGAGATTTGAGTTTTCTTCAAACCAAGGCTCTAAATCTTGTGTGCGAACCAGGTGCTCAGGATCATGATTCACAGGGTGGGCCTGCGAGTCGTAAAAGCGCGTCTGGATTTTATTCACAGTGAATAACGAATCAGCATCGCCGCGTGACAAAGCACTCAAATAAGCATCAATGGCACGTTGAATGGTTTTCCCACTTAGTAACGGATTGGTGGTGTGAGTCATGAGAAAATGATCAGCTTCAATGTCTTCAATATCATTCTGAATAACAAGATTCATGGACACCATGTCGCCGCAGATCTCTTCGGGCCGGTCCCGAATAATAATTCGGTCAGATTCTACCAGGCCGTTGGCAGCAAGAATTGATCGAGCATCCGTGTTGATCACTACTTTGTCGACAGCCTCTAACGAGATCAACGTATCTAGCATCCATCTATAAAGGGGCTTACCGCAGAACAGTTTAAAATTCTTACCTTTTACCCGTTCGCTGTTCGCTTTCATAGGAAGCAAGGCCACAAGTTTCAACTTCGATCTCCTCGGTCAATCTTTGATGCTGGGATAGTAGTAACGCTCTCGTTTTGTCCTAGATAGCATGCGATGCTCATGATTTCCACGGTATGTACCTATAAACTGGGCGGCACGAAATTTTAGTATAGACAACCACTCTCGATGCAGAATTCCCTGCTTCACCGCCGCCGAATAGTCAACACCTATACCCGCCCAAAAGTAGCGGAATGCAGTCCAAGAATGTACATGCACCTCTGGCATTATTTTTTGCAGCGCTATTGCTTCGCGCTCATAGCGACTTTCTGTTTGACTCCAGGTCTCATCGTGGATGTGGTATACCGGTGCTTCGCTTACATACGCTGTAAGGCCCACTTCACCGTCAACCATCCTTTTCGCCAATTCCATGTCCTCAAGGCCTGTAACGAACTCATCAAATTTCAATTTCTCCCAGACCTCACGCGCTATCGCAGAGTTTGCATTATTCACGAAAAACCCTTCTTGGGGAATTTTACTGTCGTTAGGGAAGTATTTTTCGAACAATTTGACTTCACTAAATTTGGTGGTGTCCCTGCCTACCTGTTTCCCGTAGGTGTACTGCGCTAAGCCAGTCCGAATGGGCCTAATCAGTTCTTTCAACCAAACACGAGAAGCAGTTATACAGTGCCCAGACACAAATACTAATATTTGGCCATCGGCGAACTCACACCCCATATTTAGCGAGCGGCCAAAGGTAAACTCTCTTCTATTGATGTGAGTAATACGACATCCAAAACTACTGGCGATCTTGAGCGTATCGTCCGTTGAACCTGAGTCAATGACTACAGACTCTACTGAAAATCCATCAGTTTCCTGATCCTGAATACTTGTTAACAGTTCTGATAGATGGCGTTGCTCATTCAGAGTCCTAATAACAATAGAAACCAGCATTATTGATAGTCCACTCGCATCGTCGGTAATGCCAACGAAAAAGTCGTTCCTTGCCACTCATCTTCTTGAAGGTCCACACTGGCGCTTGTAAATACGATCTTGCGCCTAGCCGAGTCAAATTTGCAGTTAGTTGGCCTTTTGCAGGGAACCATTACTCTTTCCACTTCGTTTCCAGCTTTGTCCAGACAAGCCAGAGCGCCGCCATCCCAAAGCGCGAACCAGATCCGATTGTTGACAAGACAGCCACCGTCCGGGGTCACCGCCGACTCAAACTGATGAAACAATATCTTATCAATTAGTTGACCAGCACGATTGAAAGAATACACATAGATACGAGATTCAAGAGAATCGCAAATCAGGACATGGGTATCATCGATAAACACAAAGCCATTCGGGATATGAATATCTTTGTCAAGCAATGCCAGTTGGTTTCCATTGAACCGGCAGACCGAACCTTTGTTACTTAGAGGGTCTTCCCGATGCATGAATCCTACAAGTCCAAAATCTCTCCCGAGACACCCATCGTTGGAACGAAACTGCTCAAATTGATGCGGCAACCCACACCAACCGGACAAACGGAAATCACACGTATCTAACTGAAACCACAGCACACCTCGATCCGTCCCAATCTGGAGGCTGTTTTCTCTCCTGCCGAAGATAACCGACGGTTTCACTGGTAACGAATGCCTCTTCAAACCAGTCTCACCAAGAATCAATAGCTCACCTCGATGAATATCAACCCACGCAACAAAATCGGTATCGCAATGTAGCCCCTCACCCAAATCACAAACGTGACGGCTTAGTTGTTGTATTTCTCTATTCACCTCTAATGATTGTCACGATACGCGCTTTATGTTCCTTCGGATCAATCGGAAACTCGAATACATCCTCTATACACTGCGTACGATTTACTTCGTGTAAAAGGGATACTAACTCTGAAGAAGATTCTGCGGAATATGCTGATCGTTGAAAATAATCAGGAATAACATGTCCGCTCAAAGGGATTAATGCAACCTTCTTTCCAAGCCCCATAGGAAGGGCTAAAAGACTACTATAATGGCCAATGAAAATATCCGCATCAGGCAATACGTTTGTAGTATCCAGCCCATATTCTTCGTAAACCTCATCCAAGCTTCTCGGATGCCTCTTCACGACAACCGAATAACTTTGATTCAGCTCCTCTAGAATTTTAAGCGGCTTCGATAACTCCCTTAGTGTGATCCTGCCATCTTCATAGAGTGACTGCGCAATATAACAAAAGGTAATTTTATCCCGACTAAGCTGTTTAGCCATCTCTGGGTAGCCAACAATAGAAAAGCATGTTCTGTCTTCACGATAACCGAAGAAAGTCTTATGGTATTCAATCCAATATCGACCATAGACGTGAACATGACCAGCATAAATCTGCTGGTAGTTTTCCAGCAGTTCCTTATATGACTTTCTAATTGAAAATGCCTTGATGAATTTGAGGCTTGTTACGAAAACACTTCTGCCGCAAATCCAACCGACCTGAAGTGAGTACAAGAAGTATTTGCAAGTCTTGAATAGCTTCCTAACGTAAAGCTCTTTACTCCGTTTCAAATGACCATTATACATGCCATGTTGAATCATTAATGTGGGAATACCACGACTATTTGCATATGAAACACACAATGAATCGGGAATTCTCTGCGCGTTCACCACAACCATATCGACCTGATACTTTTTGATTACAGACCTGATCGAGCGAAACAAACCGACCTTAATACTTACAAAGTTCTTCAAGAATTCTAGCGCAGCCCGATCTGTGGTCTCCTCTTCGTAACAGAGTAAGACTGTGAACTTTGAATCACTGCCTAGCTCCTCCAATAAGCTAGGCGTGTACTTGAAGAAATTTATCTGGTTGATATCGTAAAACAACAAACAAGCGGAACGATCTTTCTGAAACTTCATAATTTTGAACTCTGAAACATTGGCTTACCGTTGGAGTGCTTAGACTTAATTCTTCTCGGACATGTTTTAGTTTGTCTGATTCTACGATGTTTAAGTCTAACAGCTATTTCACGAAAACCGTGTCAGTTTCATATTTCCACTTCTAAAATCTCTTACTCCTAGGAAGGTGTATTTTATGGTTTCAAGTGAACCGCCTCTTAGCAAATCTAGAAGCAAATCCTTCACCAATAAGAGACTAACAACTACTATAAAACTTAGCCTTGAGTGAAGTATTGACCGATAGAAGTAGAGCTTGTTTCTCGACTTTAGGTAAGTTTTCACGGCGCTACTAGAAGACGCGCCAACTTTGTGAAGTATCTTTGAGTCATTAATATAAGCAACTTTCATTCCACTACTTTTCACACGAAAGCAGTAATCTATTTCCTCATAGTAAGCGAAGTATTCTTCATCCAATAGGCCAATGGTCTCCAATATTGAGAGCCTCACGATAAAGGAAGATCCTGGCACATAGTCACAAAATGTGATTTCCGTATCAGAGGTCGCGACAACAGAAACAAACCCCAATTTGCTTTTTCTTAGACGTTTGCCTGCTTGCCAAACTTCTGATGGGTTATGGACGTAATAATTGATCAATCCAAGAACCCCAATGTCCGGGTTCCTTTCGAATACTTCTAAGGCCAATAGGGGACTATCATCTACCAACAAAGTATCGTTGTTCAGGAGCATCGCGTAAGCGAAGCCGTCTTCTCTCACTTTCGTTAACCCCAAATTACAGGCCTTAGCAAACCCCAAGTTGCCGCCATTCCAAAAATACTCATACGCGACAGACAAGGAATTGAGTTTATCTTCCAGGATCGTGTGTTTCTGGCTCGAATTATCATAAACATAGAGTTTAATATTAGAACCTAGGTATTCTTCGATCGTACCAAGGCACTTTACAGTATCGTCAGGCGAATCAAACTCAACAATGATGATCGCGAGTTTCTCGGACCCTTCAAGCATTTGAAACACACGTTCGAAATACAACGAAGCACTTTTTTGCGGTAACATCGCAATAAGGCAGTTTTGATCTCCGTATCATTTTTTCTCTGGTGCCTCTCAGAGGTGGCCCCAATTGCTTGGTCACCTAGATCAGTTTCTACAAGTAGATCCAAGCCAGTCGTCAATACCACCATGGTCAGTAGCTGAGTTGGGCAATAGATCTGCTCCAGTGTTTCCCCTTTCAAGCCGGAAAGCAGTCTTCTTCAATTGTACCGATTATAGTAGCGGCTGCTGCCCGAACGTGCGTCAGATACGCAGGCTACGATCATGCCAGCTCCTCGACTAATCTGTTGCTATTGACCACGCCGACACGACTTTCGGACCAAAATACCGGCGTGTGGTTTCGTCCGCGACGTCAACCCATCGGGAGCAGCCGGCAGACGTAACTCCGCAAAGGCAAGAGTCAAATTCCACGGCTTGCCTCTATATGCTCTAATTCATCCCATTTTTCAGGAAAGTACAATGTCCACCAACGATATCAGATCTTGCCGTTGGCGCTTAACAATTTGTTGATACCGAAGACGGGATCTTGAAGATAGGTCTTCTAAATTCGTATCCAGCAATGACCTTAAGCGTGCTTCGATTTCGAATTTGTTGTATGGACACATATATAATGGTGCATCGCCACAAACCTCCATTATTGATGATGTGGCAGATGCAATAATTGGCTTGTTGTACTTCATTGCTTCAATAGGCGGGTAACCGAAACCCTCTACGAATGACGGGTAAAGAAATGCGGCGCAATTTGCGTAAAGCCACTCCAGCTTCCCCCGTTCAAGATAATCGTACATTGTTATCCATTCATATTTCTTGATCGTACTAGATATATTGGTGTTCTTCAGACTGCCAACTAGAACCAATTTCATTTTGTCTGTTCGAGAGTCATTTATCCTAATAAGAGCCTTTATGACTGGGAGCGCGTTCTTCTCCCAACGGTCAGCACTCACTAATAACCAATACTTTTGATCAAGAAGCTCTTTGCAGCAAGTCCTATCGGCCGTATATGAGATTTCCGGAGCCCAAAATAATTTGATCTTCTCTTTGTCGATACCAGAGAACTGGCTCAACATCATATATTTCGTGTGACTAGAGTCAGTTACAATATAGGTCTTATCCCTTCGAGCTAGGTGCAGCATGTTTTCGTACACGTTCTCTATGAGGCGCGCTTTTAGCTTCAGAAACAATTCCAAAAAACACCATTTTGCGAAGAGCTGTACCTTATTCTTGAAACCTGAAATATCGCTTAAGTTCCAAAGAGCCTCTCTTGTCGGGAAAATTTCAAGATTGCGCACATCATGACAAACCATTACAACTTCTACGCTGTCATCAAGTTGCAATTTGTCATATCGCTGAATCACACCAAGATATAGTTTGTCAATATTGTTTTGACGAACATGTTCACTGATACCAATTTCCGCTATATCAAGTAAGAAAATCCCATTTTCTAGACATATCTCCTTCAGATAATCCTCTAAGTGATAACTTGAATTGTACGTACAGAAAACTCTTGTAGAATCGTCGCACCTCTTTACTGTATCGATGAATATCCGCCGTACATATTCAGAACCACCGTTGTATTTGTAGCGACCAATCGCCTGTGTAGCATACAAATCAAATAGTAGCCGCATGCTATGCCCCTGACGGTTTGGAATCAGCTCTCACCATCATCCTTGCCACATCGGGCATACAGTACTTGGCTTTCCAACCCAATATTCGCTCTGCTTTACTTGGGTCTCCAATGCTAACCATTATTTCTGAAGGACGGAGAAGCGAGGAATCGCTAATCACGTGATCTTTCCAGTTCAGCTCGACGGTACTAAATACTGCCGCCACAAATTCCTCTAGCGTGTTCGTCTTTCCCGTGGCAATGACAAAATCCTCGGGGTCCTCCTGCTGCAATATTTGCCACATTGCCTCGATGTATTCAGGAGCCCAACCCCAATCTCTCGCTATCGCGATGTTGCCTAAGTGGAGCTTTTCGTCGCTTCCCGATGCAATTCGCTGAGCGGATCTGACAATTTTCTGCGTTACGAATCGCTCAGGCCTCAAAGATGATTCGTGATTAAAGAGAATCCCAGTACAAGAAAAAAGATTATAGGCCTCACGGTAATTCGCCACCTCCCAATATGCGGTTGCTTTAGCCACAGCATAGGGACTGCGCGGCCTAAACGGCGTCTCTTCATTGGCAGGCTTTTCGCGTATGTTTCCGAAACATTCACTTGAACCTGCATTATATATTTTTATCGGGCCATCAATGAATCGTACAGCTTCAAGAAGATTGAGTGTGCCCATGCTAATGCTCTCAAGTGTCTCAACCGGCTGGTCAAACGAAAGTCCGACGGAACTTTGACCCGCCAGGTTATAAATCTCGTCTGGCCGTATTCTTGCCAAGACCTGCAAGACACTACGGAAGTCATTGAGGGCCATGGAATGGAAAGTTATCTGTTCATTGATGCCTAGCTGTTTGAGGTTCGCGAACGTAGTTATTTGTGCATCACGGGATGTCCCATGAACTTCATAGCCCTTTTCAAGTAGCAACTGAGCAAGATACGATCCATCCTGTCCAGAAATTCCACAAATTAGAGCCTTTATTCCCATTTACCTCTCCAAATTCTTGGTAATGTCACAGCGACATCGAATCCGCCGAATTATATACCAGACCTGATTGTAAGGAAGGCCAATATATTAGTTGCGTTCAATGTTTTACAAAGCAAATGCAACATACATGCTGTTAGGACAATTTGGATCAAAGCCAAGTGAAGCAAATTACTCTTCACTTGTTTGCTTCATTATGCTGCAAGACCTCGGCCAGTCTTTCGTCATAAGATCGAATTCCGAATAGTAGATTGTCATATTCGGCCACCTGATCTTGGGTAGACAATACGAGTTTCATAAAACTCAGAGTGATAAGGCCGCAGGCAATCACTGCTCTGAACCTGTGTTTCAGAATAATTAGAGCTGGAATTACTACCCAATAAGATAACAAGAATAGCATTGGTATTCGGTCCGCGAGTACATCCACTGGCGATAGCAGCAAGAAACAAAAGTAATATAGCAAAGCCAAATTATAGAAAACCGCACCGTACAGAATTTCCGACTTGATCTTTTCACAGTACACAGTCATTAGAACGATTATCAAAGTTCGTTCCAAGAAACCAAAGCTCAGTTGGTAGTCTGAGGTGTCAACGAAGAAATATAGAAAGCCCTCTAAACTGGCGTATCCCGAATTTGACACCACCCAATGCGCGATCTTAATTAGAAGGTCTGAACCGATAAAGTAGAATAGATTCGCTACACCGATCACCATAAGGCCGAGTTGCATATTTGTGTTTCTGTGCAACAAAAAATACAGCGGCAAATACAGAATAGAGGACACATGAAATGTCATGCCTATCACATTCAAAAAAAGATAGGGAAGGAGCCGCCGTCGATACAAATAAGGGATGGATAGAAAGAACAGCAAAATTGCCACAAAATTTTGCAGCAAATTGAACTCAATCAGTATTCCTCGATACCCTAAAAAGAAAATTAGTCCTAAGGAAATACTGCCCAAGTATCGTTTAAACACAGCGCTGAGAATCAATACATGGATCGAACTTGATATAAATATCCAGAAGTGATAATTGTCAAAAACTAACTTACTCAGATAGGCACTGAGGACGAAGCCAGGCCCATAAACGCTGTTACCTGCGCCTAATTGAGAGGAGTCTAGCTTATGAAAAAATTGGTAGTAATTAGTAAAGTCGGTTAAGACATGTCCTCTTAGTCCAAAAAAGACCAGCGCTACTACAACGACTATGATCCTTATTGCTAGAACCCTATTTTGGCTGACTAAACTATGCTCCAAAAATGCGGTGCATAGGAAAACACAGAAAAGCAAAGCATAAGGTAAACTTGTCATCAAGAACGATCAAACAAAGGGTATGCCCCAGCCACAGGAGTAATCAATATCTCTCCTTCTGATTCCTATAACTTTTGCAGGCACTCCTCCTACTATTTCGAAACTATTGACATTCTTGGTTACTACTGCACCAGCAGCGATAACTGCGCCCCTTGCAATTTTGACACCCGGTAAGATTACGGCCCTCGCCCCTATCCACACATGGTCGCCTATATCTACCGGTTTATGAACTTCAGCAAAATTTGCACTATTGATGTCATGAGTACCCGTCAATATTAGTACTTCATGGGAGATGGATGTATCGTTCCCAATAGAACAGTAGCCTCTGGCGTCTACAAAACACTTTCTATTTATATGCGTCCTATCCCCTACGGACAATCTGTCTGGACTAAAATACTCTAAGCCCTGATTAATAATGGAGCCTTCTCCAATGTTCATCCCTACGAGTCTGTAAAAGGCCTTTCTAATCGCCCAAGATGGCATTCCACTCAAGAGTTTACTGACGAACCAATTAACGAAAAAGTACTTTAGAGTCTTGATGGGCTTTGCAATAAAGGAATCTCTTAGGTAGATCTTTATGTAACTTCTTGCCACTTTTATTCGATTAACAAAACTGCTCTTACCTTCGCCAACGATTCGTTGACTGTACAGTACGCTCTTGTACTTATTACTTGACGCTCCTTCTATCAAATAGTCGATAATGAATTCATCTACCTCTTCAAACTTTACTCCGTCGACATATGCATCATGTAGAAATTTAAAATCAAGGGCGAAACCCAAGTCGGCACGATCGACTTGGTACAGATTGGCCTTATGATACCGGCTGCATATGAAGCTAGCTCCGTGTCTAAAAGTCGGTTCATAACGAAGCACGCCGATACTCTCATGCATGTTCGGAAATGTGTTACCGACTTCAGTAACCCTATTCGATTTTCCGTAGACAATGTCTGACGCATATTGACTTTTATCGAAGACATTTTGGAGTACATCTTGACTACTATAGACGTCACCAGCATTCATGAATTGAACCCGATCTCCGGTACAGATCTGCACGCCTTTATTCATGGCATCGTATAAGCCGTTATCTCTCTCGCTGATAATTACGTCTATTTCTGTACCGTACGAATTGACAATATCCAGTGTCGCATCAGTGCTGCCACCATCTACGACGATGTACTCGATGTGTTTTCGATAAGTCTGCTTTAAGACCGATTCAATCGTCGCCTGAATATGAGATTCTTCGTTATAGCAAACGGTAATTATCGACAATGCTTTCTTGCTATTCATTCTGGTAATTAAACAGTGTCATATAGTCACTGCATTCCCCAGCGATAGCATCTGCTTCTTTGGTGCTTAATATGTCTCTCCATTTGCCGGATTTGCCATCCTTGATGTGATCCATGTGCAACCCTGTTGCCCCATCCAATCTCACCTCCGAATCATCCTCAAGGTTAATCTGACCGATCTTAAGGCTTACGTTCTCTGTCGACACCGTATTGGAAATGTGATCGATCTGCTCGTCTGACAACTGGACACTTAACTTAGAAGCCACAAACGATATAGCGCCTCTAGGATCATCCATTAGTTGCTGATAGCTCAAAACATTCATCCCTATCATCTTTGCGTATGCGATAGAACTGAATGCAATCTGTTTTAGATCTTTGGATTCTATGAACTCATCAATGTCGCCTATCCAGCCTTTTTGGTAGAGAGAGACCGTTACGTCGCGTATGTCTCTATGTGTCATAAAGGCAATAATCTGGCCCTTTCTTATCAGCCCTTGAGTATTCGAGAAAAGGCGGTGCGTTTTTATAAGGCTGAAGTGTGCATACGATGAGAGTCGTTCGGAATATCTCTTAGGATCATCCACATAATTATTCTCTGATTCCAATTTAAACAGAAGAATCTCTTTGATGATCATATTCAATAGCGTAGACCCCGATCTTGGTCCACCGCAGTTTAGGACAACCCCGTTGCTACCGGTACTGAATAGCCTCCCTGAGATCCTTTGTCTTATATAGATTAATGCCTTGAAACAGAATAGATTGTGGTATTTCAAGCTCCTGAGATACTTATAAAATAGAGTCATTGTTGAAATCTCTGTACTTAAACAATTTGGTTTTCAATACTGTTCGTTCTGTTCTATGTCTACTGACCACATACTAAGACTGCCTAGAAGACTGGCTCATCCGAACCGACACGCTGACCAACCACATCTGGTCATGGCCTATTTACCCCACCAAGAACTGGCAGAACGCCATACAGCCAAAGTATTAAACCCAAGGCGCTTTCTAACCAAATAGACCGTAAATAGATTTTGTCCGACCACTGCCGCTGCCGTGCCTAGGGCGTTGCCGGACTCTCCAAAATTCACTGTCAACATCCAGACTAACGACAGGGCGAAAACACCTGATACTAGAACCACATTCCTTACATCCCGCTCATTCCCGCTCATGATCAGTAACAATCCGACTGATCCGCAAATTGCGTTAAGAAACTGGCCTACAGCCAGTATCCGCAAAAGAGGTCCGCCGGCAACAAACTCCGGCCCGAACAGCGCCATGATTTTTCCCGGAAAACAGACCATTACCAGGATCACCGGCAGGGCCAACGCAGTTACCAGCTTAACGGAAGTTAATGCCAGCTCTTCCATCTCCTGTAACGCTCCCTGCTTGTATAACAACGCAAAGCGAGGGGCAACTACCAGATTTACCGCCACGAGCAGAAAGCTAACTAGCATAGCGGTTCGCTGCGCGCAGGCGAGGCGGGATATGGATTCAGGCTCCAGGTAAACACCGGCTACAAACAAACCAGACCACTGTACAAGTTGCTGCATAATGATAACCAACATTAGGGGCATACAGCTTTGCAAAATGCTCTTGAATCGAACCCCCGTATCTGCGGAAACCAGATGAGGGCGAAGAAGGAAAAAGAAACCGGCTAGCGCAGTGGATACTGAAAATAGTGCATAGATACCGGCAAGAGAAGCAGCGGTTGTTGGCTGAACAAGTAATAGCGCCGCAATTAGCGAGAAATTAAGGATGACGCCCGTCACCAATATCGAGGGAACGACCCTGCCAAGTCCCTGCAAAGTACTTCCGGCTAGAGTCAACAACGCAAGGCCGGTTACGCCTAGGCTAATGGGCCTTAGTACTGAGGCCAATTCCGCCTTGCCGAATAAATGCAGTGCCAAAGGTTCGGCATAAATATAGAGCAAAATGGAACAAGTGAAACTGGCGCTACCTGCCATGACTAGGGCTTTCTTAAATACGGATGTCGCCTGATTGGTATCGGCCCCGATAATGCGGACCAGCGTGTTGTCCAGACCGATGCGGGAAAACGCCGCAAGAATCGCGACGATGGAAAAGGCCAGAAAGAAATAGCCCGACTGTTCAGGGCCAAGGGTTCGGGCTATCGCCAGAGTTAGTAAAAAGGCGGCGAAGGCCGCTGCGGTACGCACGGCAAAGGCGATAGCGACGCTTGTGTAAAACTCCTTCATTTTGGTGTGAGATCCTGGATCCCGCAGGCGAGTTCGATCTCAAATATCACTGCTATTTTTCCCTTCCATAGGTGTATTCGGAATCGACAAACTCGTCTTCGCTCAGATAAGCCCACCGGGTGAACTTCAAAGGTTTCCGGCGGAAAATTACCAGAATTGGCCAACCGGTGAACTTCGTCAAGACGAATATAGGTAAGTTCATTTTCTGCGAGAATTTCTATCTGGTCAATACAGGCCACTTCGGCAGCACCTTTAACTACCGACCAATGTTCGGCGCGGTAGAGGTGTTTTCGCACGCTAAAGCTTGCCCCCCAGTTTAACGCAAATACGCTTACCGTAAGACCGCTTTCCGGCGTCAATGTTGTCGTACCAGCCCGAGGGTGTTTGCGCATTACGATGCAGGTTGATCGATTCTGAGTCGTCGTATTTGAGGTTAGCAACAATCTGGTTGAATTCCTGAAGCCGGTCTATATAGAGGACCAGCGCTGCCAGCACACTAAGGCGTACTCCGTGCGACTTGAATTCACGCCCTGTGTTATGGAGCGATCTGTGAATTAGTCAGCGCCTCCCCAACAATAACCACCAAATTGCCAAAGGTCGCTGGCAATTCGAAACAAATAAGCAAAATTGAGACTATTCCGGACTGCCCCGTTCTAAAAGGACATCGTGTGATCTAAATAATTGAATAACTGTTCCCATCAACCCCCCGACAAACATCGCCATTAGAACCAATATTGATCTCTTTGGTTTTGTCTTCATCTCTGGAATTACGGCAGGATCAAGTGTTCTTAACATATATTCCGGCGACACTTTGGCCAACATCACTGTCTTCGTTTGCTCTTCGATGAGTTTAAAAAATACATTCTGCATATCAGCGAGGGATGTACTTGCTATCTGTTCGTTGAGATAAGCAATAGCCTGCTCCGCCTCTGCAACATCCTGCTGCATGATGCTGGAATTAATATCCTCCACAAGCCAATCAACCCATTGCTTAGCGACGGTTGGTGAATAATGCTCAACAGCTATAGTTACGAAACCAGATGTCTTATCCTGGCTCACCGACAAAATTTCCATAAATACTCTGTGCGCTTCCTGCGCCGAAGGATTCGCTTTTCTTGGTGGCCTTACATCTCTGACCCACTTATCTGCCGCTGAATCGTAAACTCTTGGGTCAATCGTGAGCTCCCCCGAAACTGTGTCCCAATCCTCGGCTGCCATTAATGGAACCAGTATGTCGTGGCGTGCAACGAATTCGGACACGAATTTCCGAGACCTCAGAACCTCAAGCCCGAGCGCCGTTTTATCGGCAGATCCGCCACCGAGATTAATACCAGCCAAACTCGCCAAGCCACCGTATTGAGCAGCTAGTGCAGACAAGCCGCCGGTACCTTGCTGATCATTGGGAGCCAACAGAGCCTCGGCTCTGTAGATATTGGGCAATGTCAACGCAATGGCAATGGCTATCATCGCCGCTGCGGAGGTAATGCCACCAATCAGCCACTTCCCCGCCCAAAGCGTGCGGAAAAATTCGCGTAGATCAATTTCATTATCGAATGGTGGCAATTTTGCTTGCTGTGATTCGTTCATGGTTAGTTATCAAACGTCTTAACAGCCGCAACTGCAATCGCGCCCTGATACAGTATTTGTGTAACGTTGCTCCAAAATGTCAACGGCCTCATCCTATCTGTATCAAGCGGAACAACAATCGTGTCGCCAGGACGTATATCGACGCTCTTGCCACGCCCCAACCACCGCGACCGATTCGCAGCAACGACAGCACCGTTAGCTCGAACAACGTATATCAACTTCTTGTCCGCACGACGCGACAAGCCTCCGCTAAGATCGATGTACTCATCCCGCGATAAACCAGCTTGATAAAGGTGTGATGCGTTCTGCTGCGTTTCGCCGAGAACCGTAACGACCTGGGTGACTGTAGGAACTAGTAATTGATCCCCATCACGAACTTCGATACCGCCTACTGACCTGCGCACGTCTCTGTCGAGATCAATTACGAGCCGACCAACGGCTTCCGCATTTTTGAGCTGCTCAACGAGTACCTGACCTGTTCGAAGCGCA